>Ga0129307_1000094_pt1 | contig 144333 bp, 134 predicted proteins | sample P1105metagenome_FD_94437 | JGI IMG/M metagenome (GOLD analysis project Ga0129307, IMG submission 94437) | Capybara group fecal microbial communities from Wisconsin, USA - P1105 metagenome | ecosystem: Host-associated > Mammals > Digestive system > Large intestine > Fecal | place: USA... | reverse complement strand
GTTTTAATTGATTTTTGTTAATGAAATTCTTTTATAATCTGTATCAATTGTATTGATAGTTTCAGAATTTGAATTCAAGAATTCGTTAAGAATATTATTGTTTATCGCAAGTTCTTTTTCCGTAATATAATGTTTCATGATAAGTGTTATAATTTTAATAAAACAATAAGAATAAAAATTATATCTGGGTTTTGAAGGCTTTAAATTGTTCCTGTTAATAAAAATATTTACTTAATTAGTTATAATTGTATCAGGAAATGTTATACAAAATTTTTCTTCTATTTTTTGCCATGTTGTATACCCACAATAAGAACTCATAATCTTTTCAATTTCATCTCTTCTTCCAGCTCGATGAGGAAGACTTTTCTCATAATTTATCTCACAAATTTAACAGATTGTTTTCCCGTCACATAATATAAACTGACGTAATACAGAATCGATCTTCATTGAAAGCTTGAATGCAGAAATTTGTTCGCCTTCTTGGTTTTCAATGTAGACTTTTGCTTTCTCTCGATTTACTGATTCTTTCAATGCTGTAAAGCGACCAAAATCATCAATATTTGATTCATTAATATCAAGCCTCATAAAATCAATTAATTTCTGAGTATCAAGACCAAACGAGTTTGCAAAATCTGTAATTCGCTTTGTTCGATCAGAAACCATATATTCAGTAATGTAATCTCGTAGAGTTTTTGTTGGATCAGCTTTTACATCACCGCTTTGAACTTGATGGATAAATACATTTGCGTATTTCTGTTCTTCCTGGCTTAAAGTTCCAAAGGTTTTATATAATTCTGCAAGAGCTTCTTGTATTTGTTCCTCTTTCTCAGAATCAAGAACTTTTAAGAACTTTACAAACTTACTGTTCATATAAGCAGTATCAATTAAACCTGTATTGATTTCAGTGATATACCCCTTAATGTCGTAAGGAACATCATCTCCACCACTACTACTTCCACCACCAGGATTTTTTCCTGCAAGATCCTTATAACGCTGAAGTAAAGCATTATAGTTTTGGCCAGATAGGTTTGCCTCAGAAGGAACTGGAACAACTACTTGTTCTTCAATAATTGGAGTTCCATCCGAAGTCTTTTTTCCTGTATCAACTTCTACAGTACGATGAGGAAGTGGCTTATCAAACTCAAAGCCCTGAATCTTAGCTGCATCAAAATACTTATTAAATTCATTAAACAGTTTCGCAAACTTTTGTTTATCTTCTTTTGATGCCGGAAGACTCTCAAAGTTTTCAATTTTGTTATCTTCAAAAATCTGTTTAATAGAATCTGCAATACGGTTCATTTCTGCAACATTCTTTTCAACTTTGTATACAAAGATTCCAAATGGTTTGTCACCTGAATACAACTTAAAAGCAGCTTCAATATTCTTTTCCATCGTATGTGGTTTTCGATAATAGCAGATTGTTCCGTGACGTTTATCGTTACCAGAAAGACGATTTGTTCTAGAGAAGGCCTGTATAATTCCCTCATAATACATAACTTTATCCATGTACAAAACATTCAGCCACTTTGAGTCAAAACCTGTAAGCATCTGATCTACAACAATTAAAAGATTAAGCTGCTGTTCAGGTTTATTATTTATGCCCTTATAAATATCTTTATGAGCAAGGCGCATTGAAAGATCTGTTTTGAAATCTGCATAAGTTGCAATCTTAAAGTCTTTGGCATAAGTCTTATTATAGTCTAAAAGGATTTCTTTTATACCATCGATTTTATCTATAGTTCCTGGAGCATTATTATCACTTGGATCAAATAAGGCTGTAATCTTTAATTGGGTATTACGAGCTTTGAAAATACGATAATAATCGATTGCCTCAGGAATGCTGCTTGTTGCAAAGATTGCATGATACTTATTGTTCTGACTTAGTACTGTCCAATTTTCAAGGATGTTATCAACCACATGAGCTCTGTGTTCATCATTGTCATATTGAGAAATTGGAATATAATCTTCTATACCCTTTATGTAGTTTCCGAAGTCATCAGTAAATCCTGCCATCGGGACCTGAGCCGAATCCATGTATTTATTGAAGATTGCCTTTTTAGCATCATCGCTCATTGCATCTGCAATATCTTTCGCCTTTGCTTTTTCAAGTGCAATAGCCTGACGCAGATCTCTGTCTTTGTATGTACAAACTTTTATAGGATCAAATCCAAGAACATTTCCATCACGGATTCCGTCTGCAATTGAATAACGATGTATTTCATTGCCAAACAAACTGGCCGTTGTACTCATCTTCTTAGAGTTTTCATCATGAATTGGAGTGCCTGTAAATCCAAAGAAAATTGCTCGTGTAAATGTCTTTTTAATATCCCGAAGCATATTACCAAAAGTTGAACGGTGACATTCATCTATAATAAATACAGTTCTCTTTGAATTGATTTTTTCTAAATCTTTCTGAGTAACAGGACCATCTTCTGCAATGTTACTTGCTTTCTGAATTGAAGTTACAATCAATATTTCATTTGTCTTAGCACTCTTAAGTTTGGAAACTAATTGTCTTGTATTATCTGTAGCTTGAACATCTGTTGTTTCATCTGCAAAGTTTTTGTACTGCAAAAGACTCTGTGTACCAAGCTCAATACGGTCCATCAAGAATACAACTTTATCTGCAAGACCAGAGTCTGCAATAAGTTGCGCAGTCTTGTAAGAAGTCATTGTTTTTCCAGAACCAGTTGTATGCCATGTATATCCACCAAGTATTCCTTTTGTTGAAACAGAATTGTTTTCCCAATCATGTTTTGCAACACCATCACTGATACCACTTGATGCATAATACTGATAGCTGCGCATTACTTTTAATACACCATCTGTTTTATCTGCAACGGTATACCAGCCAATCATCTGATGTGCCATTGGAATATAAAGGAACTTGGAAGCAATATCTTTCCAGTCATTCATTGGTTCATTATTAAAGTCAGCCCAATGGAAAAAGAAATCTTCATTGAACTTTCCGTCTGGTCCAGGATTTGCGAAATAAACAGTTTCTTCAGGATTCATTGCAACAAATACTTGAATAAGACTGAATAGACCTGTGAAAACACCTTCGTGTGCATATTTCTGAATTTGCATTGTTGCCTGACTTACAGGAATACCAGTCTTTTTTAATTCAATATGAATAACTGGCATTCCGTTTATAAGCAACATCAAATCACCACGGCGATTAGGATATATATCATCACGGCATTTGAACTTTGGCTGTTCTACAATTTGATAACGACTTTTACCTGCCTTAATTTCAAGACGATCATAGATTTTCAGACTTATTTCTTTACCTCTATGAGCAACATCAGCAGAATCATTATCTCGTTTAATGCTTACAGTTTTTCCATTTATAAACTGATTCAACGCAAGCGGAGTACGAAGTTTTGTAATTTGATCGATAAGCTGCTGCATTTCATTCGGACTTAATGGAACATCATTAAGTTGATCAATTCCTGCGTTGTTCTTAAAAAGAATATCCGCCCAATTTTGGATTAGATCCTCTTCTGTTGGATATTTAAGAACTTCTCGTTCCCAACCTTTTTCAAAAAGAAGATTTACGAGCTCGCTTTCAAACTTTAATTCATCATTAAATGCCATAATTAGTTTCCAATAATCTTTTTTGTTTCCGTTACTAAATTATCCAAACATTTTAAAACATGTTTTTCTATTTCTTCTAATTTTTTTGCTTCAAAATTATGAACATACATATAAAGCCAATACTCAGTATCTTTGCTTGGGGCAATAGTCCAATTTACAATATTTGCTTTTTCAGACTCTTCTTTAACAGAAGACAAAACTTTCTTCAATTTATCTTTATACTTATTATCATTAAGAAAGAATCCCATTTGGATGGTACTATAATAATAGATATAAAAATTCTCTATTCCTGAAAGTTTATACTCTAGTACTTCAGAGTTTCGTAAGATAGCTTTTTTAAAGCCTTTTTTCTCAGATTGAATTCTTGAAAAAATTTTATCTCCAACGAATTTAAATCTTTTTTCCCATATCTCAATGAAGTCATTGACTTTGTGAATCATATTTTCATCATTAAATATTTCTTCCAAACAATTCGTTTCGGTTTCAGTCATAAGGTTGCTACCTCCTAATGAATCTAACAATTGACAATATTGTTCTAAAAAAACTTTTTTTACATCTCTATTGTCTTCTTGATCTAATTTCAAATCTCTCAGAAAGTCTGAAAAACTTATTTTTTATTGTCAGAAACTGCAGAAATGCAAATTATTTTTTCTTTTATACTATTCAAGTATTTTTGATAGGGTTTAGTATATTGATTAAAATTCTTAGGGCCTTCAGAATCATTTAACGTCAAATATACGATTCTTAATATATTCTTTCCTTCCTTATCTAATTGCTCATAATATTTCCCCAATTGATTGGCCATATCTTGTGCACCATTAATTTTATTCTCAATGATAATGGCATTTGTGTCATCATAAATCAGTAAATCAACACGTCCTCTATCTTTATCATTATTTGTTAATGTTGAATATTCACGTTGAATAACGATATTTGAAATATTAATGAAACTATCATCTGGATTTAATCCTAAAAATTTCAGAAATTCTTTCATCAAATACTCAGATTTGAAACAATCAGAATCTTGGCCAATTATTGCTCTAATAATATTACTATGTAAATTTTCTTTTTGATACTGGTCAGTAATTGTAGAAAAAATATTAAATGTTTTTTCTACATCCAATTTATATCTCTGTTTAATTTTATTAATATCAAGAGCATACTTTTGGTATAAATTTTGAATATCAATCCATGGTGAATTGCTTTCCAAATCTAATTTTTGCATTATTAAACCCTAATCATTAAATGAATAAGTTTCATCATAGATGTCGCTTAGTACCTTACCATTAAAAGTCCAATGTGGTGTAGGTTGTACATGCGGATGTTGAGTTTCCATAATTTGAGCAGTAAGTGCAGAAAGATAAAACTCTTCATCATTATAAGTAACTGTTCGAGCAGTTCTTACAGTTGCTTTAAACTGCTGATCGTTGTAATTCATAACCAATTCAGAACCAATTGGAATTCCCATTTCCTCGAAGTTCAATTTAGGTCTTCTTTTCTTGTAGTTATTAAGTGCTTCTATTTCTGTACTATTAATTCCTGTATTCATATCATTTTCAACAGTTGTTGTGATGTCTTCAATTTTTAATAATTCAAGAATGGGTTTTACATATTCAACTGAAGTTCTAAAAAATTCTCTTGCCGGATTAACTCTGTCTTTTGTAAAAGCGGTATGAAGCGCATTTTCAACAGCCTTACAATCTTTTACTCGACAAGCATATTCACAAGTAAATGGAAGTGGCACCCCAGTAGAATATAATTCATTTAGTCTAGATTCTAATTCTTCTCTTTTTGTCAAACCAATTTTTACCAAACCAGGCATAGCTTCATTTGACAATACATAAACAATACCTTCATCTGTCATAAAAGTTCTCCTTATATCGTACTTATTATTTTAATTTGTTTTATTTTATCATCCCAATTACCAGTATATTCAAATTCAATTATTTTGGATTTAGTTGGGAAATTTGATGCGCCATACATTAATTCAATTTTATATCGTCCTTTTTTAAAAATATTACTTGCTTTTTTATTTGCATCTACCCATAAGAGAGTATCAAATATCATTTCATTTTTATTATCATTTATAATATGGACTAGATCACAATATTTCTCCATTTTTGGAGCAATACGATCCTCAATTGAAGTTCTCTTATCGTTATCATGATAAGACCAGCAGAGATTCATTGGTAAAAAATTATTTAATGGTAAATATTTTTTTAAAACATCATCATATTTCTCACAATTGTTCAACATAATTTGAACATTCAAGGCATCGATATTTCCTGTATTAAGTATCTTTAATCTATAAAAATAGCAGTCGAAAAAGACTTCGGTTTTCCAGTATAAATAATCTTTAATTCTTTCATCTATACCAAAATTATTATTTGTTGCTGTAATTGGTGTATATTCACACCCACCTATTGTTGTAAGATTTACAGAAGGAAAAGTTACTTCAAATTTTAATTCTAACTCTGGATGACGAGTCCATGTTTTTATTGATTCACCAAAGATAGCTATAATTGCAGTTAAAATTAAAGTTAATCCATATATGACAACAGCCGTTAGATTTATCTTGTCTGATAGTTCTGTAATGTTAAAGAGCCTAAGTACAAAGGTTATTAAATTTGGTAGTCCAAAAATAAGGAGAATAGTTATCAGTTCTATAAAGAATAATCTTGGTGAATATTTTTTTATTCTATCTTTACAGAAAATTACTATCAAAGAAAAGAAAATGACATCCAAAATAAAAATATAAAAAGCTAATAAAAAAACTTTTTGTACCATACTTATAATTCCTTCACACAAACATTTTTTGTAAAAGTGATTTCTTTATAGCTTTAAGTTTATCGATTTCTTTTTGTTGCAATCTAATAAGATTGTCATGTTCTGAAAAGAAATGTCCAATTTTCTGTTGTTCTTCAAGAGTTGGAGGAAGCATAAAGGTTATTTCTCCAACCAATTGTTTATTTAAGCCTCCTCTTGTTCCATCTCCTGATGACATTTTTCTTATATCTTCATATTTTCTTTCTAAACTTTGAAAGAGAAAATATGTATCAATTGTATCATTAAGAATAATTCCTGCAATTGATTGATTAGTTGTAACAGGAATCTTATTAATAGCAACAGTTGCTCTTGTTTTGCCTTGACCAGCTAATGCAATTAACACAGAGTTTTCTTTAATCCATTTTGCACTACAATTATGAAATCCTTTTTCAGAAATCATATCATCAGTAAATGTAATGATTTTTTTATTTACTTCACCAGAAGAAAGCCATGGTATTTCTTTTGGCTCCCAATAATCGTCATGTTCCGTACTTGGGGTTCCACCTGCTATTATCTCACCAATTGAAGCTATATTGTTTTCTTCCCAATCACCTGTAAAACCTTCAAAACGCATTTCGGGAACTTTAGCTCCAGCTTTTGGGAAGCATTTTTGTAGCAGAGATTTTTTTACCATTTTGAGACTTTCGAGCTTTTTTGTTTTCAGTTCAATCAGCGAATCAACTTTAGAAAGCATTGTGCCGATTTTCTGTTGTTCAATTAATGCTGGAAAAATTACATTCCCTAAAAGTGCATCAGAAGCCGAAACCTTCATGTCATTCTTTGCACCTTTTCTAACCAAAGGTCTAAGGTAATCATTCAATCGCTTATCTAAATCAAAATACGTTTGAACAAAACTAGCATCAACTGTTTTTGTTTTATAAACTGCATATAAGGTAGAAACAATTCCAGGTTTCCCTGGATTGTATTTTATAATTCCATAAGGATTCGCATTTAATGGAGATTTTGTATATACAATATCGCCTGTATCAACAACACCATAGTTATTGACAGACTCTCCTGCAAAACTTCTTCCCTGAAAGTCAATCTGGTTTACAATCCCAAATTCTCCAGATACAGAAAGAACATCTTTTTTTGTATATTTATTATCATAATTTTTAATCTTTGAAGGTTCGAGGTATTCATTTAACTTCTGTTCTGTCCACTTATCATCAAATCCACTAAAGCGCAGCTCTGGTGTTTTTTTCATTCTGCACCTCCAAGGATTTTCTTGAGAGTTTTCAGCCCGTTCAAATCAAAGTCATTTCCTGTCAGTTCGTCCATAAGAGAGAATAATTCTGTCTGTGTTTGATTAATTTGTTCATCAAGACTTGTAAGAGGTTCTGAATAACGGTTACACATCTTTGTTAGTTCAGCGGTAAAATCTTGTACAACACTCTGTGGTATTTCATTTAATGTATCTATCAATGGTTTAATCCATTTTTTTTCAAGAAGACTAACAATTTCTTCATCAGTCAATTCTTCCATGCGTTTTATGCTTTTTTCTATTAAATCTTTTTCTAGTTTTTTTAATGTTTTCTCAGTATCTTTTAATTCTATACTAGAATAATAAGCACTTGTTAACTTTTGTTCAAAAGAATCCTCTGGAAAATTAATTTTTTTCTGGTATTCAGTTAAAAGCTTTTCGATATTAGATTTTCCGTATGTTCCATCTTTATTAGCTTCTATAATATTCCAGTTTATCTCTTTGTGGTTTGCAATAAAGTCGAGCTTTATGTTTTTCTTGTTATTGTCTTTTAGTATGTTCAAATAGTCTTTAATGATTCTTGTTTCTTTCGATTCATTATCACTATAAATTGCCTGAATGGTACTCTTTAAACCTGTGGCATTAAAATCATCCTGTGCATCATTCAAGAAGTCTCCATTTTTTTCATCTTCAGAAAGATTTTCAATTATGGATTTAATTTTCTCTGAAAGATTTTCACATTTATCTTTTGCGGAATTAAAGATTTCATAATCATCTTTTAAGTAATATTCCTGTACAAGCTCAAATGGAAGAATAATACCGCGTATACCAACTGTTACTTCTTCATCATTCTTATATTCTTTTATATCTTCAACCTTTCTTGCAACATTAAGACCTTCAACTTTTAGTAAAGACAAATCAATTGCAATTTTCTGCCATTCATCATCAAGGCTCTGGTATGCTTTGTATTTATCTATAAGATTAATAGTTTTAAGTCGATCAAAAATCTGTGAAGCAATGACATCTTCTTCTTTATTTGAATTAAGTGAAACAAAATTTGTAATCAGTTCCTTCTTTAAGAAATCAGAAAGAGTTTCAAAGGACTTTTTGAAGTTTGATTCAAATTTGATTACATCGCTATTCTTAGAAACTGTATCTTTAATGTTGCCAGACTTCAGCTCATAATACGAATCGTTTACTTTATTAAAAAGATCATCTTTCAAACTTGGAAAAGCTTTCCAATACATCTCAAATTTTTCTACATCACAAGCAGGAATTCCACCAGATACGGTTGCTAAAATATCATAATTTTCTGCATCTTCACTTGAATCAACATATCGAGGTATATTAAGGTTATAATCGTTATTTCGGATTTCTTCCTTGCTCACAACTCGGCTGAACTTTTCTACAGACTTTCGTTCAGTCACTACATCAATAATTCGTTTTATGTCACTTGCCTGAAGTTTATTCTGCTTACCAACTTTTGCAAAGTTTTTAGAAGCATCAATAACAAGCACATCGTTGTTTTCTCTGTGCTGGCGTAAAACCATTATGATTGTAGGAATTCCTGTTCCAAAGAAAATGTTTGCAGGAAGACCGATGATTGCATCAATCTTGTTGTTTTCGATTAAGTTCTTTCTGATTTCGTATTCTGCTTCGCCTTTATCACCGTCCTTTCCGGCTTTACCGCGGAACAAAACTCCATGAGGAAGAACAATTGTCATAATGCCATTTGGCTTGATGTGATAGAGGTCATGCAAAAGGAATGCATAATCAGCTTTACTTGCAGGAGCAAGACCATATTCATAACGAGGCTGAATACCTTTTCCTTCTGGTTCCCAATGCTGAGAGTACGGAGGATTTGAAACGACGGCGTCCACGTAAAGAGGTTCATAAGTGCTTTCTGGATCAGCTTCATCAAAGAATGGCCAGTCCTGTTCCAATGTATCGCCGTTGCGTGTAACAATATTACTTGGATTTATACCACGCATTACAAGGTTCATACGAGTAAGGTTGTATGTAGACTCTATAAGTTCCTGAGCATAATACTTAATGTTATCTTCTTTATTGATATGCTTAGAAAGAGCTTTTCCGATTGTGATAAGCAAAGAACCCGAACCTGATGTCGGGTCATAGATTTCAAAATTATCCTGTTTATGATCCTTGATATGGTTAGCAACAATTTCTGCCATCAATACAGAAACTTCATGAGGGGTATAAAACTCTCCGGCTTTCTTTCCTGCATTTGCAGCAAACATAGAAATCAGATATTCATAAATAAATCCAAGAACATCATAATCTTGCTTACCATCCATAGGAATATCTTTAATAAGATTCAAAAGGTCGCTTACAGCTTTCGTCTGACTTCCTGCACTGTCACCAAGTTTTGAAAGTCCTGTATCAAGAGTGCGGAAAATGTTTGTAAAAACTTTTTTGTGGTTTGGATTACTTGAAATAAGACGGCTGAATGCAGAAAGTGCATCACGCACATTTTTAATATTGAAATCTTTACTTTTTGCAATCCAAGTAGAAAACAAATTTTCGTATGCAATAAAATAGCCAAGGTTATTCTGACACAATTCAACTGCATCTTTATGTTTTTCGTTTAATTGTTCTTTAAGTTCTTTATCAGTAATGCCTTCTTTTTTGAGATAGGCAATTTCTTTATCTGAAAGGAATTTATAGAAGATGAAACCTAAAATATAGTCTTTATATTCGTTGGCTTCAATTTTTGAGCGCATTTTATTTGCGCTTTCCCATATTTTTGATGCAAGCTGCTGTTTGTTCATAGTTTATCCTTATTTTGATTCATTATATCATAGCTTGTTTGAGATTGTTAGTAAAAAGAAAGAATAATTTCATATTTTATAACAAAATTCCAGGAGGGCATGATACCCTACCTGGAATTTTGTTTTACCACTTTTTCTTACAGTACTTTCTGTAATAAGGTCTTCTGACTGCTGATTTAGTATATCCGCCATAAGGAGGTCTTGATGGAATAATCGGAAGATTGATTCGTGGAAGAAACTTCCCTCCAATCTTGTCGTTAATAACAATCCAGTTTTCCTGATTTACAATATCTTTTATCAACTCTTCTTTTGTTATGGCTGTAGATTTTGATAAATCAATTTCAACTGCAGGAATTCCAGCTCGCTTAATAATTGAAGTTTTGTTTTCATCAACTTTATGATTAACGAGAATTTCAACAATAAATGGTATTGGGCGTGCTATCTGAATTCCTAGATAATTTAATGGCAAGATTGCCACTCCAAAAATATCTGGAATTATATTTAAGTCATTCAACCTCAATTCCATATTGATTTGATCTGCTTTTAGAAATCCTTTTTTTCCAGCAATCACTACTGGGATAGTTTTATTTTCAAAAAGAATTTCTTTTCCCCAAATATGACGAATCGTTTCATATCCGGTTCCACAGTCATTACCACTCAGATGTGCAAAATGATGTTCTCTAATTTTTCCATCGTTTTTTGCAACAAGAGATTCATTACAACCAGGACATTTACAACAACATTCCAATCCATTCTTTACAGAATCGATGTGTACAACTTTTCCTTCTGCATTCAATGCATATGTTAAAAGTGCTTTATTCATTTAAAGCTCCTTATTAGCATTCACAAGTTCCTCAAGTACCTTTCTGGCCGCTTGCTGCTTTACCTCTTTTTTTGAAACGCCCTCTGCTGTAAAGTCTCCATGCAGACCTTCTATAAATGCAGTGCATCTCCAGATAGGATTCCCGTTTGAATCATGATATTCGTTAAAATTGTACCCAAGATGCATTATTATCTTTTTCTGGTCTAATTCATGAAGCGTACTTACAGGATTTTCAAAATCTACATTCTGAAGAGTCCGAGAAATTTCTAACTGGCAAATCCATTTATAGGCTTTGGAATTACAATCTAAAAACGCCTGATAGATTCCATCTCCGATACCGATGAAAACTTTTTCACCGATAGAAACAGAATACTCATACAAACCAGTTTCTGGATTTATTGCTGTATAACCATGTGGCTGATATATTCTGCAATTGAATAAATCAAAGCCCCAAGGAGTTGGATCATATCCTTCATATTTCATTGGTGTGTAAGCGGGTGTACCTAATCCGAGTTGTTCACATTTGTCATGAACAAGAACTTCCAGATATCCATTTATGGTAGTCATTTGAAGCATATTCTTACATACTTTGCCAAGCTTTTCATAATTCCAATTAGAATCCACAGCAACAGCACCAATAATGGCTTCAAACAAATCTTCCCTAACAGAAGCTGTCTCCTGCACATTATTCTGGACATCCCCATTGCCCATTATCAGAAATTTGTCAAATCCTAAACTCTGTATACAAGCTGCCAGCACTTTTTTGTTTACAATTGATGCCTTTAGCTTTGTGAGTTGACCTTCACTCTTAGAAGATATAAATCCTTTTTCAGAAACCTTTCCGGTTTCATTGTACATAAGTTTTGTTACATACATGTCCAGGATTTCGTCTCCATAGAATTCAAGAACCTCATTATTTTCAGTTCCAGGATTTTCTTCAGAATACGATTTCCTCGTGAATGCTTGAATCAATAGACGCAAGTTTTCAAATCTGTAACAAATTGAATCTTGGATATAATCCAAATCAATTCTGTTCATAATTTGATCCTTAAAAAGTTATTATAGGCATAATAACCCCTTAGACATAAAATGAGTAACACTTGAATTTCATGAATAGGATTGTAGAAAATAAGATAAATGGAGAACTAAAAACTTCCAATTGCTACGCTTAACTTGCATCAAGACATGACAATTAAAATCATTTTAGCCAAGATTTATTATCTTCCTGCCTATATCTATAATATACAACAAGAATTATAAAAAGGCAATTTTTAATTAGCGCAAGATTGCGCTAATTAAATAATTTTCTAACCCTGATATCCTGTTCCAAAGCCGTATTTCAAACGTATTACAAGAAAATAAATGGAAATACAAATAAAACTTAACGTATTGCTGAAGATTTTCACAAGTGAAATACGCTCTTTATCTTGCATTCTCTGTCAAAACTGCATAAATTTAGTGTTTTTTTTAAACGAGCCGATTTAATTGTCGCAACGTTGCGACAATTATTTTTTAATTGACAATTAGTAAAACGTGGGCTTATACTAATTTTAGTGGTTTGGAACGAATTGGAGTAAAGCCTTGCTTTATAAAGTTTCAAACATTGAATAGGATGAATGTATAAGAGGCCTTTTATATTTTATTGTAGAACATCCAGTAGAAGACCTGTACCAATACAGAAGTTGTTTATAATAAATATAATTTGGCAACCTATTTAATTTTGCAACTGTTCGAGACAGTCTGTCGGTAACTAGTTGACGATGAAGGGCTTAAGATTACAAGCAGCTTCGGTTAAGCTGAGATAAAAATTATAGTTATTATAATAATTTATTCAGCACTCTGAGCATTCTAACAAGCTTTGCTTTTACTCGCTATGAGTCCAAAAGCAAATACAAGTAGTCGCTTTAACCAATCTCATTAAATTATTATTAGAGTTGCATTTTGAATTTTATTTTAAATTCATTTTGTGCCCATGGAGGAATTTATGAAAAAAATTCTTTCTTATGTCATGTCTTTAATGACATTGTTAGTTGTTATTTGTTTTGTAAGCTGCGCAAATCCTGGTTCAGGCAGTGGAGAAGGTAATGGAGGAGAACCTGTGCCTTGTAAAGTTATTATTTATGAAAATTATCCAAATATTCAGCTTCCTGCGAATACTGATGATAATCATTATAGTGCATCAGGGCATTCAATTAAATGGCTAAGTGAAGAAGCCCCTAATGATTATACGCCTGGTGTTTTTGCAAACTTCACAAGAGTAACTGGTAGTTTAGAATATGACACTTCAACCTATACAACAATCAATTTTGACAGAACAGCTTTTGTCTATGATGTAGAAGTATGTTTCCCTAAAATTTCGAACAAACATTCTTTTGCGTTTAAAGAATACGAAGTCGATCACTATAACACTAAAGCTGATGACACAGGAAAAAAATATTATCCAAATACAAATTATGTCTTAACCGGTGATTTAGAACTATTTTGCATTTATAAACTTGTAAGACAGCAAACTGAACAGGAAATTCTTGATTATATTGCTGCACATCCAGAAATTTTGAGTGATGATTAATTGAAATATTATTAACCAATGCTCTTAATTAGGGGGAAGACTATGAAAAATGAATATGACATCACAAAAGCAACAGGTTTTAACCCTGGGCTTGAAGCGAAAAGATTTGAACTTATGCGACCTGTAAAGGTTAAGACTATCGGAGATCTTTCATATTCTGATGTGGAAAAGATAATGTGGGAAAACACAGCCAACGGCTGGCAGCCAGCATGGGAAGAAATTGTTGAAGAAGATACTCCGGAATTAGACACGGTAACCATACAGAACGTTGTATCTGCAGAAAACCAGCATTTGACTGTCCATCAGACAACAATACCGATTCCACTTGACCTGTTCCCTGTGTGCACGGGAATGTCTTTGAGCCAGATTATGAATTACACAGAATCAATTTGCGAAAGAGAACATTGGCAGCCCACATACAGAAACCGCATGATTGCGCTTGACCATCTGAATATGGGATAGAATTACAAAAAAAGCTCAAGAAGTAATTCAACTACAAATTGAATTGCTTCTTGTATGCTGAAAGTAATGAGGTATAAATATTGAAATAAAAAGAGACTGGGAACTTAGCACATCAAATATTGACACGCAAGCACGTTCCCAATCTCTTAATGCAGAAGTTATATTAGATTCTTCAAATAGTCAAGAGTTTATTAAAACATGGATATCAAAATGTTCTATGGAAATGCTTGAAGAAAATCCTTTGGTAATACAGCAAAATAAAGAAAAAGAGATTGGACACCTCAGCACATCAAATAACGACACGCTAACTCGTTCACAATCTCTTAACTCGGAAGATATACTAGATACCTCAAATAGTCAAGAGATTATTAAAACATGGATATTACAAGGTGCTATAAGAATTCCTGTGTTTGTACCTAAAAAACTTTTAGATGAAAAAGATTCCAATAAAAAAGAACTCGAAGCACTGGTTTTAATATGTGGACAAATCCAGCCGTATGAGGATAGTTCTGAAATTATTGATAGCGATGGGATTGTGATCAAATAATTGGAGGTTAACAAAGATGAAATTATTTATTTGTGGAAGCAGAACTATTACTGATAAAAAATGGATATACTCAAAAATCTTGGGATTTTATTACGTTTGAAGGACCATAGAATCAGGAGAATGTCATATGATAAATCAAGAATCTGAATTCATGCAATCCAACGCACAGCAAGAATGGAAATGGTGTTTAGTTGGGAACATTGTTCAAGAACGTGAATATGGAGAGAATCATGAGATTAAACATGGAACAAAGCATTTTTCACCAGGAACAAAAGTATATTGTGCACCAGGACACTGGGGTGACGGCTACGAAAATATTATAGTCATTGGAAAGCACAGAGGTAGCCCTAAATATTCCAAGCTTGTAATGCAACGAAAATTAATTGAAAACTTTCGCTGTCAAAAAGTTTTTAAGCCTGTCGTACTTAAGCTTATGAATCAAGATAATGACTTTTGGGTTAATTCAGATAATTCAAGAGATTGGATTTTAAAAATGGCAGAATGGTTAAATAAAGAAAATGAAAATACTTGTAATTCCTGATATACATGGTTCTCACGAATGGGAAGAAGCAAAGAAAATTATTCTGGCAGATTCACCTAGGCATATATGCTTTGGAATTCTTGATACAAAAAATAAGAAGTATTTGTTTAAGGGAGCAGGTCATTAATTGCCGCAAGGTTGCGACAATTTTGACGCTCGTAGTTTGGTTCTTAAGACAATACCCCAGGCACATCTGAAATACACTTGGGGTATTATTTTAATATAATTTAATTAATATCCTGTAAAAAAATGAAACGCTTTTTAGTTCAAAATTTTACTCACTGTGGATTATTTTTTTACAGGATGTTGACAACTTGTGGAACGTTTTTTCTCATTGTGGATAACATGTTGAACAAATTTTAACTATTAAAGAGATGTTTCTTCAATAAATTTCTCTTGCTCCTTCTCATCCATTCTGGACAAAACTGTCCAATATTCACAGTAGTGTCTTGCCTTATCTGGCCCGATATATTTATCAGTTTTGTATATAACTTTTTTTTGTAGTAAGCTCTTTATGTATCTAAAGATTGTAGGTCTAGATTTTCCAGTCCAAAACCTAAAATATCGTGAGCCGCCCTTAAATTTATCAATACCATTTCGAGAAAATGAATGAATAATAGCATATATTATGAGTTCATTTCCTTGAAGCCCATATCCTTTTACCATCCAATCTTCGATTTTAATATATTTGCCAGGATTTTTTTTCTTAAGGGAATTTAATGCTTCTTTTATTTTTCCCATACCTGTACTCCTTCCTTTTTCGCGGGTAATATATTTTTTCTTTTACAAATCAAAATTTCATAATACTGAATCTTCCCGTCATGGAACGTGAGTTTTAAGTCACATGTCCCGTAACGGATTTTTTCGTAATTTATTTCCTGTAAAAGCTGGAGAAGAAAGTTTTCATTCATGCCATACCTCCTTCGCGATGTTCAAGAATAAAATTCATTACATCATCTCGAAAGAAGAATGTATGACGCCCAATTTTTATACGTTTTAAGCTTTTATACGTATCTAAAGAATCTAAAGATGAAAGAGCTGTATGTAAAATTTCGCAAACAGTTTTTCTTGTAAGAAGTGTATTTCCATCAAGAGAAATATCTTTTACTTGAGATTTAACCATAAGGTTCTCCTTATGAAGTAGTTCCTACTGGAGTGCAAGAACTACCGCTAAGATTAAAAAACTTTAACAAAGTTTTAATAAGCGCTTATGGTTTTAATATAGGGTATGTTTGCTTATAAAGGTATTACCGAATTTGCCTATTTATCGGTGAAATCAGTGTTTTTTTACAAAAAAAATTGTAGTTTTTCTTTCTTTTCAAGAAAATCTTCTAATTTTTTTATCTTACCATCTGGATGGTTAGATGTCATTTCATCTGACAGGTTTGAATATCCAGTTTCAAAAAGATTTTCTATTAATTCTAGCTCATTACTTTTAGTAGAAGATTTATCGATTAGACATAGAATCATTTTTCTATCTTTGGCCTTTATAATTTTGTAATCTTGATTCATTAGTATTCTATTATTGAATTTACATTTTTGCAGAATTTCAAAAAAGTGAGGGTATTGTTGAATAAGTTCAGGATATGCTTTCTTAAAATCTTTTACTAATTCTTCCTTTGCCATGTGAGAATATTTTTCAACTTTTCTTTCATTAGTTTTCTTTCTATTGTTTATATCGTTTTCCCTTGTATAGTCGACTATTTCTTTACGAATAGTATATAATTGATCTAAGCATTCTCCATTAAAAAAATGGTAATTTAAATATGCAGTAACATTTTTTGGATTGTCTACTGTTATTACAAGAAAACAAATCATTGCAAGGATAATAAAAATTGCTGTAAATAAGATTTTCATCATAGAGAGAGATGAATTTTTAACAGAAAAAAGCAGTGTTATTAAACCACAAAAAATAGTGAGAATAAAAAACATTGGAAACCATTGTTTATAAAATTGTTCTGGAATCTCTATATATTTTCTAGATTCTTCTAAAATTTGTTCTTGTAATGCTTCTGGAACATCTTTTTCTTCTTCTGCATAAGATAAAATTGTTTTATATGGCTCTTTTTCACTAGGATTAGAAAAGAAAACTTTATTCGCCTTATAATAGTCTAGATATTTTTGAAATTTATAATCTAGCTTTTCCATTTTTTTTCTTGATTTAACTTGAGTTTTTGCTGCAAAAATACACAATATTAAAATAAATTTAATTTTCAACTCGTGTATTTTGGAAATATTTTCTTCCGTGTTTGGTTCCCATTTAATTTTTATCATAATTTCACCTCAGCTTAATCCTACAACCAAATCATGCTACTTTCAAATTTTTTTTCAGATTTTATGACTCTTCATGTATTACCACTTCAGCGTCAGAAATACTCTCAGCCTTTTCCAAAATAGGTAGAAAAATCTTTTCCTGTGCCTTTTCAAGAGTTTCCAGAGCATGCTCTGTTTCAAGATGTTCTGCATAGTGATCAAGCATAAACTCTGTTTTGTGTCCGGAGCCAGTCATTACAACCCGTTTATCAGAAATTAAATCGCATACACGACTGCACCATAAGTGACGCCATGAATGGAAACATATTTCTTTTGGATTTGAATAGCCGATATTCTTCAATGCCCTATGAAGATATTTGAGCCAGTTCTTAGGATCTGTAGGATGCTCTGGATTTAAGCCATAGAAAACAAATCCCTTAATTCCTTCTCCATGAGGATTCATGTTTGCTTGAACAAGAAGCATATCACGAAGCTGCGGAGGAATTTTTATTTCGCGACATTCATTAGTTTTTGTTTCTTTTAAACCTTCATACTTTGACCAGGAATGACGTATATAAATTCTATCTGCACCTATATCTTCCAATCTAAGCGCTGCAATTTCTCCCTGCCGCATTCCTGTATAAAAAGCGAGCATATTGGCAAGTTTTGCGGTATCATTTTCCCATTCAGCACAGAAAACAGACATAGCCTGTTCAAGAGTCAAAACCTCACGCTTTTTTGACTTTGCAGCACATTTTATGATTCCGTCATAACAGTTATTACTTGTAAGCCCGTGAAAGTACGCCCATTTCATAGGGATTGTAATTGAACTAACTATTGAATTTATTGTCTTTGGAGCCAGTTTTGAAACAGAATCATGAGTAAAAATCTGATAAATATCTTCTCGGGTTATTTCGCCTACAGATTTCCCTGCAAGTAATGGATACCAGTAGGTTTTAAGTCGAGTCATCAAAGCAATGCAGTAATCTCGGTGTATTGTCTGTCCACGCAGCTTCTTTTCACGAACATATGGAGATTTATCATAATTCCAGAATTCCTCAAGATACTGTTCGATTGGTTGACTCTGTGGTGTTTTTGCGACTACAAAAGACTGTATGAGATTTCTTTCCTGAAGTGTTTGAACAATCTTTAGAACTTCTTCTGAATTAAATTCATAATTTCTAAGATTATTAAAGAAACTTATTTTATCAACGGTAGTTTGATTTTTTGTTTTGCTGTTAATACGGGCAGGAATATTACCGTTAACAATCCAACTCATTACAACTCGTTCTGCTTGAGCACGATCTTTACATCCTGTACTCTTTTTGTTTGCATGAGTTCCATCTGGCAGAAGAATTTCTGCATAATAGACACCATTAGATGTCTTATAAATTAAATAGGGCTTAGCCATGAGCACCACCTTACAGACTAGAAAGTCTTTTTACGTAAAATCGTTACGTAAAACCTAGTGATTTATCTCACGCTAAGCCCTACTTCATTGGGTTTAGTAGTGTCGCAAGTTCTTACAACATAAGCACTTACAAGTATAGCGGGGGTAGGACTCGAACCTACGGCCTCCGGGTTATGAGCCCGACGAGCTGCCAGCTGCTCTACCCCGCGTCGTGTTGTGATAATATAACGATTTACACACTAATTGTCAAGATAGAAAAAAATTGCTATTATATATAGAAAATTGCGTTGCATTGCACTGTCTGCAGTACAGCGCATTATTTTTATTAAAGTTTAAGTTGCTGGAAAAACACTGGCCCTTAATTTTACACTTTTGTGTAACAATTTTCTTTTAGGAGGAAAGTCATGTTTAAAATTCTCGAAACTAAACAGCTTTCTAATGATGTTTTTTACATTAAGTTTGAAGCCCCTGATATTGCCCGCAATCGCAAAGCAGGTCAGTTTCTTTTAATTCAGCTTGACGTAGACTATGGCGAGCGCATTCCACTCACAATTGCAGATGCTAGTGCAGAAGAAGGATGGATTGCTATCGTATTCCAGGCAGTCGGCGCAACAACTTTAAAACTTTCAAAAAAGAAACCGGGAGATTGCCTTGCAGCAGTTCTCGGACCACTCGGAAATCCTTCTATCGTAGAAAAGCACGATGCCCCTGTTGTTATTGTTGGTGGCGGAATCGGTGTAGCGCCGTGTCATCCAATCGTACAGGCACACAAGGCAATCGGCAACAAAGTAATAGTTGTAATCGCAGCAAGAACAAAAGACCTTTTGATTTTCGTTGACGAAATGAAAAAAATCGCAGATGAAGTTATCATCATGACCGACGACGGTTCAGAAGGAAGAAAAGGTGTTGCAACAATTCCAGTTCAGGAAATGTGCGAATCACAGACTCCTCCTGCAGAAGTAATTGCAATCGGTCCACCTATCATGATGAAATTCGTATGCAAGACAACTGAACCATTTAAAGTTCCGACAACTGTTTCATTAAACACAATCATGATTGACGGAACTGGAATGTGTGGTGGCTGCCGCGTTTCTGTTGCTGGCGAAACAAAATTCGTTTGTGTAGACGGTCCTGAATTTGACGGTTCAAAAGTAGACTGGGACAACATGATGATGAGAATGAAATCATTCAAGAGCCGTGAACAGGAAGATTTACACAAGTGTAAGATGCAGGCTCAGGCCGATGCTCTTGCAAAATAATAGTGAGGATCAAAATGGCAGAACATATTTCTAGAGAACAGCTTCAGGCAAAAGCCAAAGCAGAATATGATAACCTTATCAGAAAAATTAAAGATTCAAGTTTAACACCAAAAGACAGAATGGCAATTCCTCAGCAGGAAATGCCTGCACAGGAACCAAAAACTCGTGCAAGACTCATGTCAGAAGTCTGCACAGGTTACACAGCAGAAATGGCTGTCGTAGAAGCAAACAGATGTCTTCAGTGTAAGAACATGCCTTGTGTATCTGGATGTCCGGTTAACGTTCAGATTCCACAGTTCATCGCAGAAATTGCAAAAGGTGAATTTAAAAAGGCCGTTGATATAATTAAACAGACAAGCTTACTTCCTGCAATCTGCGGACGCGTCTGTCCTCAGGAAAAACAGTGTCAGGGACAGTGTACTGTTGGTAAAACATACAAGAGTGCAGAAAAAGCTGTTTCTATCGGACGTCTTGAACGCTTTGTTGCAGACTGGGAAAGAGAAAACAATCAGGTTACAATGCCAGAGATTTCCAACAAGTCTGGAAAAAAAGTAGCAATCATCGGTTCTGGTCCTGCAGGTCTTACAGTTGCTGCAGACTGCACAAGAGCCGGACACGACGTTACAGTTTTCGAAGCATTCCATAAAGCCGGCGGTGTAATGATGTATGGAATTCCAGAATTCCGTCTTCCAAAAGCTATTGTTCAGAATGAAGTAGAAAACCTTAAAAAGATGGGCGTTAAGTTTGAACTTAACTTCCTCGTAGGAAGAACAAACACTCTCGATCAGATTTTAACAGAACGCAGATTTGACGCAGCATTTGTCGGAACAGGTGCAGGTCTTCCAAAATTCATGAATATTCCGGGCGAAAATTTAATCGGTGTATTCAGTGCTAACGAATATTTAACACGTGCAAACCTCATGAAAGGTTATGACAAAGAACATGCAGACACTCCAATCTACGATGCAAAACACGTTGTAGTATGCGGTGCCGGTAACGTTGCAATGGATGCTGCACGTATGGCATTCCGCCTTGGCGCAGAACAGGTAGACATCATTTACCGCCGTACAAGAAATGAAATGCCTGCACGTATCGAAGAAATCGCTCACGCAGAAGAAGAAGGCGTTAACTTTAGATTCCTCGAAAACCCTGTAGAAGTTTTAGGAAACGAAGAAGGAAAAGTTGTAGGCGTTCGCTGCTTGAGTTATGAACTCGGAGAACCAGATGCTTCTGGCCGCCGTTCACCTGTTGCAATCAAAGGAAGTGAACACGATATTCCGTGTGATGCAATGATCGTTGCTTTAGGAAACGGATCTAACCCGCTTCTTATCAAGACAACTCCAGGCCTTAACGCAGATGCAAAAGGTCACATCACTGTTGACGAAAAACAGGCAACAAGCCACGCAAAGGTTTGGGCAGGTGGAGACATCGTTTTAGGTGCTGCAACAGTAATCCTTGCCATGGGCGAAGGAAGAAAAGCTGCAGCAGGTATTAACGAATATCTTGCAAAATAATATAACAGTCATGTTATAATAGAGCGCGACAGGTCAAACGGCTTGCCGCGTTTTTTTTATGGAGTATGATTATGATAGAAGAAAATAAAAAATATTATGAGTTTTCTCTTGTTGAACGAATCTTTTTTATACTGCTGCTTGGCATAGGATCTGTAGGTTCTTTTATTCCTCTTTTTATCGAAATAGAATTTATCGTAAAACTGATATCCGTTTCTGTAACCTTGTTTATTCTTTCCGTTGCGACATTTTTGTTCAGTTATTTTACCATTGAAGATAATTGCATAATTAAAACAGGATTTCTTTTTATCAAAACAAAAATAAATTTAGCTGATTTAAAGGAAGTCGTTTTTAATGACTACAGAGGTTCAACTCTTACTTTTGTTCCCGAAAACAGAACGCGCTATTCAATAAGAAATATTATAATACGCGCTGTTGTACCTGAATGTATTTTTGTACTTCGAGAATTGCTCTATAAAAAATATAAAAACAATTGTGACGAAAATACTGAACTCCTTTTGACTAAAGGATTTGAATTAAAAATGTCCCGTAAAAAAAGCTATTTTTTAACTCAGGAAGGGATTAAATTACCAGAAACACAGGAAATAATAAAATGGGAAGACGTCCAGTGTTCAGTAAAAAATAAAAAAACAAAAATTATTTATACATTTGTGTTTAAAGAAAAGATATCAATCATAAGATATTTAGCACGCATAGAAATTCCATACGACAATTTCTTTGAAACGGTTTCTAGAAAATGCAAAAAAATGCGTTAGAAAATTTTAATTGATATTAAACCCCGTCTAAATCAGTCAACCCTAGTGTATTTACATAATACGAAAAGTGTCTGAGTAATTCATTTAACGCCTCATCTTCAACTATAAATACTTTATTGTTACCATTCTTAAATTTATATACAATTTTTATGTTTTGAATTTTTGTTAAAATAATATTTTTACTATTACTATAGTATATTTTTTCAGTAAAAGAAGGGGTGTCTGAAAATTTATGTGTCTCCGCATCGATATGACTTAATTTAAACAAATTTGTATCATAAATATCTTCTGCATTCATCGATACAGAAATATCTGTAATATCTTTGTTTTTTGATTCTGCGTTTATATAAAGATTTTTAAGATAATAATAGATTGAAACTACCACATTGTCATCTTTATAAAGGACAACCTTTTGCGGTTCAAAATCCATCGTCTCTTCAAGAGCTTTCCCCTTTAAAAGTAAATTCGTGTTATCACTATATATAATTAAAACACTATCCAGTTCGCAATCATATATTTGTTTTGCATGCCACACCTGAACCATTGTATCTGAAAATGATTCTCCAGGTTTTATAATCCTTTCAATTTCTAGCGCCTTTTTAGATTGTCCTGTAATTGCACATTTCAAAGCAGTACCATCTTTATCATATGGCACTGCATAAAAGATAACTTTTTTATATATTTTATTCGATGTATTATGAAAGCTAATAATAACATCTTCATCAAGCGAACGACCAAAGAGACATTTATGCGAACTAAATATATCGTAATCAAAAAAGAATGAGTGTATACCTATAGGTAAATTATTCGAGCCAGCTAGAACTAATTCTTTACTTATCTCTTCTTTTTGCGCATCATCAAGTTTTTGTAATGGACTTAAAAATTTAGAATCCTTTATCTCTAAATATAAATCTTCCTTTTTTGAATAAATTCTTTCAAAATCAATAATACTGTAATGAGATTCGAAAATAATATATTTATAATTTACGAAGGAATTTGAACAATCCATTTTTCCATTTTTGTGTGCAGGAACTGGCATGGAAAACAAGTATATTTTTTTTGAATCCACATCCCTTTTACCATATACAGAAAAAGCTATATTGTTATTTGAATTATTATATATGATTAGATTTTTTTTACATAAAAAATCTCCATTTTCGCTATAGTTTGTTATCTTCGTTTCTCGTTGTCTATTTTCATATAAAAGATCAATTCGTTTATTATACGATTGATTTTTATTTTGAGGTTTTGCATACAAAAAAGAAACCAAAATCAACAAACCAACGAAAATAAGTATTCTTTTTTTCATAAATGCTCCTATTATCTAAAGATTGTATGAAAATTCAATATTATAATCTCCATATAGATCTTCCTTTTCAACAAACTCTATACACATGTTAGTCACTTGTAAAACTTCTTGTTTTATTTTTCTATTGTAAGATACAGGTGTAGAAGTTCCTCTATGTAGTTCTTCTTTCATTTCAACACAGTTTATATCAATCTCTGTTAACCCAATGATTTTAAACTTTAATCGCATCAACAATTTTTTTCTTTTCTTCTCAATTGTATTATATTCATCTTTTGATAATTTAATATGATAATAATATCTTTCGTAAGTTCTTTTAAATCTATCACACTGTTTTACACTTGTACCTTCGAAATTTGCTTGATAAAAAAAATCTATACACTTTGGTGATTCTGGATCTTTCAAATTTTCAATATACCGATTATCTCCTAGACAAAGACTTATCGTTCCATTTTTTTCATCGTATGGTCCAATTTCGAAATTGGTAAAATAATATACATAATCTGATAATACAAGTCTCTTTGTTTCTTCAAATATTTCTCTGTATTCTTCTCCATATGTAGATTCCCAAAATCGCTTGGTTTTCGGTAACTTGAGATTACTGTAAAATCTTTCATAATCATCTCTTAATAAAGCAAATATTTGATATCTTTCAACAACAGGATGTCCATCATTTAATATAACAAATTCTGCTTTATTTAAAATGGATTCTTTCGTTGGATCACCAAATTCGTAATTAGAAAATGTTATTATATATTTACCTTCAAGATGATTGCTTTTAACCCTAATATCACTAAAAATCATTTTTTCTTTAGCAATCAACTTAAATGGTTTTAATTCATCATTAATAAAATACTGCGGACAATATGAATGTTTTTCATTTTTTCTCAATAGCGTTAGTTTTATAGAGTTTGAATTAATTTGATATTCAAAAAAATATGGATACTTTTCAATCTCGCATATAAACTTATCATTAAACTGAATTCCGTTAAAAAAGCTTCCAAGATTATCCTTTCCCCTGAGATTTACTTCAATTTGATATCCCTTTTTTAGATTGTTAAATTGAATTGTATGATCATCTAAAATCTCAAACAAATCTTCATCACAAGGTTCATTTTTAGGAGTAGACGATATACAACCCAAAAATAGAAAAACAAGAATACAATAAAATAATGTAAGGTGTTTTCTCCTTCTATGCTGCGGAATTTGAACTTCCATTCTTGTCCTCTCTTCAGTACCGACAAAATTCAAAATAAACTCATTTTGGTTATGGTAACTTATATGGGTAATTGTAACCTATATAGGTATTTTTTGCAAATTTAAAACCTATTTGAGTATAATTAGTACATGAGTCCGTTCTGGAAGAATGTAAATGATGAACTTCAATATCAAGGAATGAATTTCAAAACATTAGCCTATCTAACAGGAATTCCATATACCACACTTACAAATGGAAAAAACCGTATAGATAGCATTCCTACCGCTGATATAGCCATCAAAATTTCTCGAGTACTAAATATATCCTTAGAGAGATTATTAGGAAGTGATGCTGGTTTTTCTGACAAAGAGGATTCTCCGGATGACGAAAGCAAAAAGAAATATTTATTTAAAAAATATGAACAGTTAATTTACAATTTAGAAAAGTGTCCTCCAGCCGTTCAGGATAGTTTATTCAGAATGGTCCAAGCTATCTGCGAAAAATAATTATTATAAAAAAACCGCACCTTAACGGTGCGATTTTTTTTCTTATTTCTTTGCTTTTTTCTGGTACGCTTCTTTTACAGCCTCTGCAAAAAGTTTGTCCTGACTGTCAAGCTTTGGAACAGAGAACAACGGTGTTCCATCTGTCTCTGAAACTCTGAAAATTTTTCTAGGATCTGCCTTATATGCAGGACTTGACTTTGCGTTAATCCACCAGTTCAATACAGCAATAACACAGGTAATGTATTTTATTAAGTTAGCATTTGTTGCAGTTACATTATTTGTTCTCTGCTTTGCGTTCAATAAAACATCAAGACGCTTAGAAACAGGTGTTTCAATATCAAAATGATAACATTCCCATGGGTTATTTATTCCGTTTACCTTTCCATTTGGAGGATCAACAAGTCCCACCTGACGTGATAAATCAGAAAATCCAGAAAGAAGATAAGCAACCCGTGTCGAAAGCAGTGTATACTTGTTGTCGTTTACAGGGCGTTCAAGCAAAAGCTGTTCGAATGTAAAGTTCGGTAAGAAAAGATATTTTGTCTGCCAGTAGATATTTGTAATTGATTTTTTTCCTAACTGCGAACTCGGGAAATTTGGTTGAGTATATGTCTGATTAACGAGAATTTTTAAATCCTCTGAATATTTTTTATTAAAGTTGTCTTCTCTGTAAACCGGCCATTCATTAATTGCATTTGGAACAGAATCTCTCTTATCTGCAAGAAGAGGATTTGCTTCTACATTAAATTTAATGTTGTGACATGCAGTAAAGAAGTCTTCGAGAATTTTAATAAGTACAATTGTAATCTGCATCGGGTTATTTGGAGAAAGATATAAGAATGGTTCTCCAAGTTCATAAAGCGGTTCAAAGTATGGATAAAGATCAGGAAAGTTTTCAATATCAAGAAATCCTGCTTTAGGGAAAAGCTGATCAAGAAGTCTAAGTCCTGTCTTTACCATTTCTGTTTTTTCTTCAACAGGTTTTGCTGCAGCTTCTTTTGCCTTTTTTTCATCTTCTATCTTTTTTCTTTCTGCTGCAATTTCTTCTGCAGATTTCTTTTTTTCAGGAAGAAGGATGTCAAATTTTTTAAGTCCGACAAAATTTAAAATCGTATTCAATTCCTGAGTAAAGAATTTCGGATAATAACAGAATGGAGTTCCACACATTCTCATCAAAAGCGGATAAAGTCCTGCAGAGCACTGTCCGTGGATATAAACCCATTCGCTTATTGCTTCCCGCGAAAGCATCTGAAATTTTTCTTTATTTGCTTTAGGATATTTTGTTATGTCGTTAAAAATATCTTTTATTATCTGTGTTATTACAGCATCACCAAGATAATAAACTGTCATCACCTGTTTATAGATTGCCTTTACAAATGGAACAAGTTCGCTTACAAGAATTGTTGTCTTAGTCGCGTTTTCAAATTCAACGTAAGCAAGTTTTATATCGCGTGTATTCCATGTTGCAACTTTTCTCAAAAAACGAAACTTCATTTCTGTTTCATTTGATATTTTTGCTTTGTAAGTATCCGGCGAATTTTGAATCATTGTTTTTATGACAGTAATAAAATTCTGGATGTGATCAATATGATTCTTACAGTTAATTTCTACAAATTCTGGAATTACTTTTTCTGTTCCGTCTTTCATAAGGGGACGCAGGAAATTTAAAAATCCATAATTCTTTTTGATATTGTATTCGCTCGACATCATAAGTCTGTCAATCATCTGATTATCTTTTGCAGAAATTACAGGAAGATCGGCAACTCGTTTTGCTTTCTTTGGTGCTGGCTTAGCTGCTTCCGTTGATTTAGACGATGATGTAGATGTTGACGATGAAGAATTTGATGGTGAAGAATATGAGGAACTTGTCTGTCCGGTTGCACGAGAATGACTTCTGTGAGTAATTGCTTTTTTCGGCAATTTTGAATAATCGATTGGAACTGATTTTTCTACAAAGATTTCTCCACCTAAAACCTTTGTCATTTTTGCTGCTTCTTCAGGATCTAAAACTCCAATGTTCCTTCGTGTCTGTTCGAGTGTTCCAGGTTCAAAAACTGCTTTTGGCGGTGCCTTTGGTTTAAATTCGTAATCGTCTTCCATAAAATTTCCTCTCCTTCATTATCGGCAGAAATCTACAAAAATTTTACAACTGCCCTCTCCCGCGCCTACAATCTAAGTTTACTTCTCTTTAAGATTCCAGGAAAGTCTTTAAGTACAATTTTATTCCTTTTTCCATCAAGCAAAATTCCGTCAATGGTCCCGAAAATTGTACAGTAGTCCGTCTTTACCGCAATAAGATTTAAAGAGCGTGTAAGAAGATTTTTAGGCGTAAATGTAAGGTCTATCATGCTCTCCATATCCTGGATAATCCATTTTTGTGCAAGCCCGAAAGGATGCGTAATATTTACCGGTGGCATTGCAGTTGTCTCTCCATCAACAAATAAAATGTCATCGTTGTAAGAATCTGTGTCCACCGCATCAAGCGAAGTCATCGAAAAACGGAATCCTATTTTTTTACCGTCAACTATTCCTGTTGCAGTAATATTTGCTCCACTTGTAATGAACTTATAATAGGCCCTGTTTTCAAATAAAAAGCCAAGTCCTTCTGTGTCACCCCTAAAGGATTCCAGAAGATCTCCCGTTTTTAGAGTCAAATTCAACCTGCCTTTTATCGGAGTAAAAGCATACCATGTCGCAGAACAGCGCCGCATTGTCGGAGCCGGTTTTACACTTATTATTTCGCCGGATGCGGGATTAGAAAATCTTCCGATAAATGAAAGGTCGATATATGGCCGCAGGCTGTCGCCTTTACCTTTAAGCTTTATAGAAATACGGTCCTGGCTATGATCCCAGCCAATTCTTATGTACCGGGATTTTGCAGCACTTACACAGACTGCTCTGTTAAGCTTTTGCGGAATAAGTCTTAAACGGATTCCCAGAAAACGTCTGTAAACATATTTTTGATTTGTTTTTTTATTCCAGAGTGTAATTTCGGCCATATTCAGGATTTTATTGTCAAAGAGATCAATTGAACCAAGATAATCAGCGAAATCAAACGTATAAATTAAACGTGCACGAATTCTAAAACGAGAAAACATTGCTGGAAGAGGAATTCCAAGATACGGAGCCCTTACTCCGCTTATATCTAATTTTTCTGGTAATGTATTCCACGTGCCGAAAACAGGCTTTCCGTTCTGAATAATCCTCTTCGGCGCAGTGGTTATTTCTCGCTTGTACATACTTTTTATTATAATTCCTAAATTCTGATTTTGCAAATTACCGGCCACCGGCTGAATATATTATTTCCCGCATTTGCGCGTCCTTAGCAAACCTTTCTGCAAAAACAAGCGGTGTATAATTATCACTTTTCTTATTTACATCAGCGCCGTTTTTTATGAGGAATTTTACAAGCTCCGTATTTCCAGAACCTATTGCCCTCATTAAAGGTGTCATTCCCTGACTGTGCGGTTTGTTAATATCTGCTCCGTTATCAAGCAGAAGCTTTGTAATATCAATATTTCCGTTGTTGCATGCTTCACATAATGCAGTAATCTGTCCGTTACAATAATCTATTTCGGCACCGTTAGAAATAAGAATCTGTGTCGTTGCATATTGGTTTCCCATGACGGCGTAATAAAGCGGCGTTTCCTTATAGATATCTCCGTAGTTTACTTTACTTCCATCATGAATCAATTTTTCTACTTTTGATATATCTCCGATTGCAGAATAAAGCATCAGCTCCGTCATTCCGGAGTTATCAACAGGATCGAGAGATGCTCCTTTTTCAATCAGATATTCTGCAATTCTAGTGTATCCTTTTGTTGCTGCAATTCTTAAAAGCGAAGTCTGATAATAATCAACAGAGTTTACATTTCGTCCAGATTCAATCAGATAACGTACTTTGTTGTAATCATTTTTTTCTACTGCAACAATTAAATCATCATCAAATGGATAAATGTCTGAAAAAGGTTTTACATCTATTGTTTTTTCTGAAATAAGATTCTCATCTGAATAAATTTTTATCTGCCATCTGCCTGATCTGTGTTTTAAAAAACTTATCCAGTTTGAAAAACATATATAAGAACGGTCTTCTTTGTTGATGGTTTCTTTTTCTTCAGAACAGATTAAATTTTCATCACCGTCATAAATTTCAAATTTGCACAAATGATTATTTACAAACGGTTCTCGCCATTCAGCATAGATTCCGATTTTAGGATATTTTATTGACAATTCGTAAAGTGAGTTTAAAGGTCTGTCATCGAGTGTAAAGCCTGTAGTAATTGTAACTTCCGGCTCTGTTACTTCTTCCTTACCGAAAAATTTTATATATGCATTTTGAATTGTTTTCGGAAGTTTTTCAAATCTTCTGTTAAAAAGTTTTTCTGAATTATTTTTATTTATTGATGTTTTAAAAGTTCCGCGCTTTCTTGAAAAATAATTATATACTTCTTCTTCATTTATAAATTCAATAAAGCGATATCTTCTGTTATCTGCTTTTACAGAAAGACATACATGATAATTTGCAAAACCTGTTAACGTTCTGCTTTGTCCGATATAAAGATTAAATTCTGTATCGCTGTTAAATGTAATTTCTTTTTTAAGATTATTAAATAGTCCGTATTCTTTTATTGACGATTCATATAATTCAAATCTGTTGATTGTTCCACTATATGCTACACATCCAGAATGAGAAGCTGCCCTCTTTTTTGAAATCATTTCCGGGACAAACAACAATGACAGCAGGAATACAATCATTCCTGCCGTTAAAAAACTTTTTTCTTTTTCTTTCATATTGTGTGCGTTTCTTATGCGTCGCGGCCAAGCTTAAATGCTTTTTTATTTATTTCAAGAAATGCAGGTTTAACAAGCTTTTCGATTGCCTTAAGCCATGACTCTTCGCTAAAGTCCATGTACTTAGAAAGACGACCCATTAAAACAATGTTTACAGCCTTTACGCTTCCTGCTTCTTCTGCAAGTTTAAGACAGTCGAGTGCATCAACCTTTGCACCGGTTGCCTTAAGCTTTTCGATTACGTTTTCTGGATATGTTGCAGCGCCTGTTATTACCGGCATCGGATCAATTGTCTGTGTGTTTGTAACAACCTGTCCATCCGGTGCAAGATATTCAAGATAGCGTGCAGCTTCGAGCTGTTCAAACGATACGATAAAATCTGACTGACCCTTATCAACAATCGGGCTTGAAACTTTATCACCATAGCGCACGTATGTTACAACCGAGCCGCCTCTCTGGCTCATTCCGTGAACTTCGCTTACCTTAACATCAAATCCTGCATCAAGAAGAACCTGACCAAGAGTTTTACTTGCAAGCAAAGCGCCCTGTCCACCAACACCGACTATCATTATATTTTTAGTTGAATTCATTTTAAACCACCTGCACTTCTAATTTTTTCTACACATTGAATGCGTCAAACTTACACATCTGCGTACATACTTTGCAGCCTACACAAAGCGTATCATCAACTTTTGCTTTTCCATCTTTCATGGAAATTGCAGGACATCCGATCTTCATACAAGATTTGCATGACTTACATTTATCCGGATTAACAGAAATCGGACCAGGATGTTTTACTTCTTTTAAGAGCGCACATGGTCTGCGGCTTATGATAACGCTAGGTTCGTTTGCAGCAAGTTCTTCTTTGAGAGCCTGTTCACACTGTTCGATGTTGTAAGGATCTACAACGCGAACACGGTTAATGCCCATCGATTTTACAAGAGCCTCAAGATTAACGCGGCCTGCAGGATCTCCGTAAAGATTTTTTCCTGTAGTAGGATTCTGCTGGTGACCTGTCATACCTGTAATCGAGTTATCAACGATTATTACAGTTGAATTAGACTGGTTGTAAGCAATTGTTGCAAGAGATGTCATTCCAGAATGCATGAATGTTGAGTCACCGATTACTGCAACTGTTTTTCCTTCGCTTTCTGCCTTTAATGCTTTGTTAAATCCATGAAGAGAAGAAACAGAAGCACCCATACACAATGTCATTTCCATTGCGTTAAGTGGTGCTGCACTTCCCAATGTATAACAACCGATATCACCGAGAACCGTAATTTTATTTTTGCTCAATGCATAGAACATTCCGCGGTGAGGACAACCTGCACACATTACAGGAGGTCTTACAGGAACATTTTCTGCAAGCTTAAATTTAGTTTCTGCACTGTAATCTTTAACAGCATCTGCAAGAGAAGCTATTCCGCTTTCTTTAAAACATTTTACGATTAAGTTCTGACTGAACTCACCGCAAATCGGAAGAATATCTTTTCCATGAACATTAATTCCGATTGCCTTACAATGATTTTCGATAATCGGATCAAGTTCTTCGACAACTACAACTGTTTCACAACCAGCTGCAAATTTTTTAATCAGTTCAACAGGAAGAGGATTTACCATTCCAAGTTTTAAAACGTTTACGCTGTCACCAAAAATCTCTTTTACGTACTGATATGAAGTTGAATGAGTAATGATTCCGATTTTAGAATTATTATTTTCTGTTTTGTTTACGGACGAAGTTTCTGCCCACGCTGTAAGGTCTTTAGTACGCTGTTCAACTACAGGATGCTTTTTAATTGCGTTTGCAGGAGACATTACATATTTTGCGATGTTTTTTTCATAAGTCTTAACGGCATTTTCTTTTCTTTCGCCGCAGTCAACAATGCTCTGACTGTGTGCAACGCGTGTGCACATTTTAATTAAAACAGGAGTATCAAATTTTTCAGAAAGCTCGTAAGCAGTTTTTGCAAACTCAAGGCTTTCCTGAGAGTCACTCGGTTCAAGCATCGGAACTTTTGCAGCAATTGCATGATGGCGGCTGTCCTGTTCATTCTGGCTTGAATGCATTCCGGCATCATCAGCAACTCCGATAACCATTCCAGCATTAACGCCTGTGTAACTGCATGTATAAAGCGGATCTGACGCTACGTTTAAACCAACGTGCTTCATTGCGCAGAAAGAACGCTTTCCAGCAAGGCTTGCGCCAAAAGCGGTTTCCATTGCAACTTTTTCGTTAGGTGCCCATTCACAATAAATCTCTTTGTACTTTGCAGCTTCTTCTGTAATTTCTGTACTTGGTGTTCCAGGATAGCTGGATATAATTGAACATCCGGCTTCATAAAGTCCACGCGCAACAGCTGCGTTTCCTAACATAAGGCTTTTCATATAGACTCCAAAAATTAAATGTTTGTAAACTTTTTTCTATTATATTATTATACGACAAAGTCTACAAGCGGAATTTAATCAAAGAACCAGGGAACAATGAGACAAAAAAAGCCCTTCCAAACCCGCTCCCGCAGAAAAAATATGGGGCCCGCACGCTGCGCTCCGCTTAAAAATCAAAACATAGATTCGTATCGCTGAATTAATTCAATAAGTTCTCTTTCTTTTTGCGAAAGGCTGATTAACGAAGAATCTGAATATTCTGGATCATACCAGTCATAGTTTGAAAATAACTTTTCCAGATCGGCGCTTTTAAATTTGTATCCGTTTTTTGCATAAATCAAATTTCGTGCAATCCGAAGCTCTTCTTTTTTTAAATGTGGAATATATTCATTTTTAACATCTTTTAGATTATCATCAGAGTCTTTGTTATAAATATAATAATATAACTGATTAACAATTGTCTTATATAATAAATCTTTATCAACATTATAAAAAACTTCTGTGCAGTCAAATGTTTCTTCTCCGATTTTTTCGTCTGTCATGTAGTCATAGTATGTTCTTAAAATTGAGTAGCTGATTGTAATTTTGTTTTTCTCGATTTTAGATGTGTAATCAGAAATTTCTCCCCTATCATCACCTTCGATATCAAGAAGTATTTTTTTACCTGATTTTGTAAAATTATAATATGTCTGATAATTTCCAGCATTTTCTGCAAGCATAATATTTCTTTCATTTTTGACTTTTTGTAAAAAATAGATTTGTATTGGAATATAAAAAGGAGTAACTAAGTCTAAATCATTAATTTTTAAAAATATATTATCTTCTGAATCATAGTAAAGATAATAATGTCCGTTATTAAACAAAGATCTTTTTATTGTATAAGTTTGACCTTCTTTATTTGTTTCTGTATGTGCCCAGGTGTTAAATCCAAAAAAGTTTCTCGAACTTTCGTAAACTTCATTATAAAATTCTGAACCATCTGATCCTTTTACATAAAGTAATTCATCATTGTCATCATATAAAAACCATTTTTCTAATTGTTGTGGATCTTTGTCATAAATAATATGCTTCTTAGAATTATATTTAAACCAGTGTGCATCTTCCCATTCGTTTTTGTGATAAAACTGATTTCCGTTTAATTCATATCCGGAATAATACTTGGTTCCAAAATCCATCAGTTCACATTGAATTACACCTTCATCAAAGTGTTCATAATAAGTCCAGGATTCTCCAAGATTATCCCACCTTTTCCAGTGAACCTGACGTCCTTCCTTATCATACCAGACATAGTGATTATCTTTATCTCTGTCTTCTGACGCAGCAGTGTCTTCACAAAGCTTTTTAAATTCATCATTTGGTATATTTTGAATTTTATCTGTTAAAGCATTTACTTTGTTTATAAAATTTTCTTCAAATCTAAAAAAACTTGTTGGATCTTTTAATTTATCCTGGACTTTTTTGTGAATTTCAAGATTAATTCTTTCTGCTTCTTTTTCTGTTATAAATTTATCATCAGAAGAATTGTTTGAATCATAATCGTAATCATAGTCATCATCTACTTCGAATGTTTTTTCTTCGGTTGTAGTTAAATTTATACAGCTCTCAACTTTATCTTGATTTTGAAATATGTTTTCATTTTGAGATTTTTTGTTTGTGCACCCGGCGATAATAAATAATATTGCAGAAAATAAAATAATGTATTTTTTAGAATTTTTCATAACAACTTTCCAATATAAAAATCTAAATATAATTTTATATTAGAAAGTTATTTTTTTAAAGTTTTTTAGTTGAACATGTGCAACTGTTACTGCGCTGCGTGTAGAAAGCAGTCAGGGAAAGCGCAATTGTGGTGGCCGGACGCGAACAGGAAGGGGTCTGCGTCAGATAGCCGGTTTTTCTGCCAGGTTTACAACCCACTTTTCTTTTTTGAGCCAGAAGTGCGCGATGGCGATTTTTGGAAATTCGACCGCTTTGATTATTGCGTACATTGCAACAGGCCCGATCGACGTAAATTTTGCCATGATGAAAATTCCCGGAATTACGATAAAGAGGTTTCCGATGCCATCGACTAAAATACCCATTATCGTATCTCCGCCGGCGCGGCTCACCGCAAACTGCCCGTTTATATAAACCCACAGAGGCATGTAAACTGCCATGACAAAAACCATTTCACGGCAGATTGTCTGAGAATGATCACTCAAATTTCTGAACACAACCGGAACCAGGAACATGCACACAAGCCCGACTCCCGTAAAGAAAAGCCCGAATATTTTAGCTCCATTTAAAAGCCAGACTTTTTCCTGCCGTGCCGTATCAAGTTCGCCGCGCCCGAGGCTTTTTCCGATAATAACTCCGGTTGCTGTAATTATTCCGCCAAACGCAACAAAGAAAAGATTTGAAATCGCAAAGCTTGCAGACATTCCAGAAACTACATCGGCACCACCGCGGCCATTGTATAAAGCAGTCGTAATTGTTTCTGCAATTGCCCAGACCATTTCAGAAAACATAATCATCCATGCTTTCTGGAAAATTTCACCAAAGAGTTTAAAGTTAACTTTAAACATATCGATAAGCGCAATCACAAACGGCGGTTTCTTTACTATCATATAACCTGCAAAAAGAACTGCTTCAACAGAACGCGCAATTACAGTTGCAATCGCAGCACCTTCTACTTCAAGACGTGGACAGCCGAGGTTTCCGTAAATTAAAAGCCAGTTAAAAAATGTATTTACAAAAGTTGCAATGATAGAAATTACAAGCGGAACTTTTACTTCTCCGATTTCCCTTAACGAAGAAGAAACCATCGCGGCGATTATCCATGGAATTCCCATAAATCCCATGATGCGCATGTATTTAACGCCTTCATCAAGAATAATATCCGACTGAGAATTTCCTTTTACCATTAAACTCAAAATCTCGCGTGGAAATAATCTGCACGAAAAAATAAAAAAAGTAACAACAAAAATTCCTGCCCACATTTTAAAACAGAACGACTGCTTCATTCCGTTTTTATCATTTGCGCCGGAATACTGCGTCATGAAAATTCCGCCGGCCATACAGATGGTGTTTAAAAAAACCATAAAGACAAAAATAATCTGCCCTGTAATATTTACACCGGACATTTTTATATCGCCAAGACCGGCAACCATAAAATTGTCGATAAGAGAAACTAAATTCTGAATAAGCATCTGCGCCATTACTGGAAGCGCAATCTTTAAAGCCTTTGCATAAAACGAAGCAGGTCCGAATCCTTTAAAAAGTGTTTTCCTTAACATAATTTCATTAACAGAGTATACCCATTGCTAACAAAAATTCAAGTTGAAGTTAGTTTTATTTTTAGTTACTATTAATAAAAATGAATATTCTTAATAAACTAAAAGAAACAGCGGCCTCTGTTTTTCCAGTAATTGTAATTGTTCTCATTCTTGGACTTACCGTTGTTCCTATAGAAAGAATTCTTCTTTTGCGTTTTGTTTTAAGCGGAATTTTTCTCATACTCGGTCTTACAATTTTTCTTGTCGGTGTCGATATCGGAATCGAACCAATGGGAGAAAGATGCGGTGCTGAACTTACAAAGAAAAAAAATCTTTCTCTCCTTCTCATTGCAGCTTTTATAATCGGTTTTATCGTTACTGCTGCAGAACCTGACATTCAGGTTTTTGCTTTACAGGTAAAAAATATTTTTTCTTTTTTAAATAAAAATACTTTTACTTTTGTTATCGCAGCTGGTGTAGGAATTTTTATTACTGTCGGACTTTTACGTTCTGTACTTGGTCTTTCTTTAAAACTGTCCCTTTTTATTTCGTATACAGTTCTTTTTATCGTATCCGCTTTTGTTCCGGATAATTTTATTGGAATTGCATTTGATTCTGGAGGGGCAACCACAGGACCAATGACCGTTCCTTTTATTATGGCTCTTGGTCTCGGTGTTTCTACAGTTCGTTCTGACAGTTCAAACTCATTTGGTCTTACAGGATTATGTTCTGTTGGTCCTGTTCTTGCAGTTTTAATTTATTCTGCTGTTTTAAAAACACATGGTTCTTTTGATGCAGGTTCAACTTTTAATGCTGTAAATCACGCCTCTTCTGTTTTTCACGATGCATTAATTTCTATTTTACCTTTGTTTGCCCTCTTTATATTTTTTCAGCTTACACTTTTAAAAATGACAGCTGTTCAGGTTTTAAAAATTGTAATTGGTTTTATTTACAGTTTTATCGGTCTTACAGTTTTTCTAATTGGTGTTAACAGTGGTTTTGCGCAGGCTGGGAGCGAACTTGGTAAAACCCTCGGTGAATTTGCAATAAACCGTGGCGGTTTCTGGTTTGTTCTTATGATCATTACAGGGGTTGTTTTTGGTGCAGTAATCGTCTGTGCAGAACCTGCTGTCTGGGTTTTAAGCGAACAGGTAGAAAGCGTTTCAGGTGGAACGATTAAAAGAAAATATCTTTTGATTTTCCTTTCTGTCGGAACATCTTTTGCAATTGGACTTGCATTACTGCGCGCCGTATTAGGGTTTAATTTAAAATTCATTCTTATTCCGGGATATATAATTTCAATGATTTTAATGATTTTCTGTCCATCGATGTTTTCAGGAATTGCATTTGACTCAGGTGGTGTTGCCTCTGGTCCACTTACTTCAACATTTGTTCTTTCTTTTACACTCGGTGCTTCTGCCTGTTCATCAAACGGAACAGATTCGTTCGGCGTCATAGCCCTTGTTGCAATGATGCCATTAATTGCAATTCAATTAATGGGAATTATTTTTAAGATAAAATCTTCAAAGCAGATCTCTGCTTTAGAAAATAATGGAGGTGCAGATGAATTATAAACTCATTGTAACCGTAGTTCCTCAGTATTCTGGTGAACTTATTACAAATGCTGCAAGAGATTCCGGATGCCCGGGCGGAACTGTTTTAATGGGAACAGAAACTTCTGCCAATGGATTTGTACAGCTTTTGGGATTTGGAGACGCACCAAAAGATATTACATACAATCTTGTTGAATCAGACAAAGCGCCGGCGATTATTTCGGCTATAAAAAAAGTAACATCCGAAAAGAAAAGAAATCTCGGAATTTTATTTTCAATCTGTGTCGACCAGTTTATTAAAGCCGGTGACAGTAAAGTAACATCTTCAGATAAAGGAGAAGAAAAAATGGCAGAAAATGATTATGAAATGATAAATGTAATTGTAAACAGCGGCTACGCAGAAGATGCAATGGTGGCTGCGAGAAAAGCCGGCGCGGGTGGCGGAACAATAATTAAGGCACATGGAACTGCACGTGAAGGAGATGCAAAATTTTTCGGTACAGAAATCGTTCCGGAAAAAGATATGCTTATGATTTTAGTTCCTGGAAGCAAAAAAGATGCAATCGTTAATGCAATCCAGGAATTAAACTGTTTTAAAAAAGCTGGATCTGGAATTATTTTCTGCAATGTCGTTAAAGATTTTACTGTTCTCGGAAAGAACTGATTTCTGTCGCCGAAAGTTTCTTTAACGAAATATAGAATGCAGGTGCTACCCAGAGCATTCCCAAGACCCAGATTAAAGGTTCTGCAAAACAAATTACGACAAAACCGAGCTTTGGAATTAACCACGATGTCGCTGCGATTTTTACAAAAAATTCTATTCCACTTGCAGCAAGAGGAAGTATTTTTTTATTTATTCCCTGTAAAGAACTTCTTATAATAACCAAAACATAAAGCGAATAATAAAATGGAACTCCCGCTTTTAAATACTGCAATCCTGCATTTATAATCTTTAAATCCGCATTCTGTCCTGTAATCGAAGTTACAAGATAATAACCTGCTGAATATGTTACAATGCATGACAGTGTTGCCCACGCCCACGAAATTAAAATTAAATATTTTAACCCGCGTTTAATTCTTGAATACTGTTTTGCCCCGTAATTCTGACTTACAAAAGTTCCGGCACTTGTTGCAAATGCTCCGCCAGGAAGCATCATAAGTTCAAGATATTTTCTTCCTGCTGTAAATCCTGCAATGAGTTCTTTTCCTAAAGAATTTATTCCGGCCTGCAAAACTACAGAACCGATATCAACAACTGTAAACATCAGGGCCATTGCAACTCCCTGACTGAAAAGCTGTTTAATGATTTCTTTTGGAACTTTAAAATCAGAAAGCTTTACATGCATCTCCGGTCTGAAAAATATTACAAAGATCAGACACAAAAGAGAAGAAACTGCCTGCGAAATTACAGTTGCAACTGCAGCTCCTTTAACTCCCTGTTTTAAACCGACGATAAAAAGAAAATCGAGCGCGATGTTCAGCACAACACTTATGATAAGAAAAATAAGCGGCATTAAACTGTTGCCAAGTGCACGCAAAATTCCTGAAAACATGTTGTAGCTTACAGTAAACACAACACCGATAATCAAAATCAAAAGATAGGATTTTGCACTTTCAAAAATTTCTGATGGAACCTGAATGAGTTTTAAAATCGGAGTGATAAAAATTATTCCAAAAAGTGAAAGTCCCAGCGCAATGAGAATTCCAAAAAGGTATGTACCTGCAATTGCTTTTTTTAAATTCTTTTCATCTTTAGCGCCGTAATGCTGTCCGATTACAATCTGAAATCCGTTTGTAAAACCGTGGCTTATCGTAAGTAAAAGCGTAAATACAATTCCGCTTGAACCGACTGCAGCAAGTGCCGACTGATCGATGTATCTTCCGACAAGCATTGTGTCAAATAAGTTGTAAAGCCGCTGTAAAACAATTCCTAAAAGAATCGGCAGAGCAAAAAGTAAAAGTGGCCGAACAATTCTGCCTTGTGTCATGTCTTTCATGAGCTCAATTTTACAGTTTTGAATTGGCAAATAATAGTGTTTTTTTTAAAGTAATCGTTTAAAAAAATCAATAAAATCCGTTTTTTTGCTTATTTTTCACCAAATTGTTACTATTTATAGCGCCATTCAATTTGCAAAAAACATATTTCCCATTTATAATAAATATGGAGTTTACAGACAAATGAGTAATAGCGATATCGATCCATCAATTGCGGCGTTATTAAACGATTCCGCACCCGCTAATCCTTCCTTTGAAATGAATTTCGAGAAGATGATTCTCGAACAGGAAGAATCAAAGCGTCCTAAAAAAGACAGTTTTGTACCGGAAGTAGATTTAAGCATAAAAGAATTTCAGGAAGTAACACATTTATACAACGACATTCCTGCAGACTGGTTTGAAAATCCTAATTATTACAAAGTTGCCATCGCAGGAGAAGGTCAGACATCTCAGAGACTTCATCAAGTTCTTTCAAAATATTTAACCTGCAAAGACATCAAGGACAGAATGGTTTATCGTCAGCAGGTTATTATGGCTTACTGGGAATTTATTCATTCAATTGCACCAAAGATGGCAGACAAAAATGCGGACATTACAAAAAGAATGCTCGTAAGGTTTGCTGTTCTTCTTCCGTCACTTTTTAAACCTGAACAGAAAGAATTATTTGCAAAAACAATTCTTGATAATGAAACACATGAACCTGTTTTTTATCTTGATGAATGGTTCCGCGCAATTGCAACCGGCTTAATCAAATGTTCAACAACTGACGAAGTAAGACAGCCGAGAAAAGCTGCAAGCGCAGAAGATGCAGCAATGCAGGAACAGCAGAGACTCATGCAATTGCAGTCTAAAAATTCTGGAAAGGTTCAAAACGCAGAAGGAATTTTAAACGTAAAAGAAAGTGAACGTGCAATGCTCGAAGCTGAACTTAAATCCCGAATCGACAATCTTTGTGAACATCAGTCCATTCCTGGTTATGAACCGCACAAAGAAGGTTATACAGAAACTCAGAAAAAACTTTTTGCAGATATTCAGAATTATCTTCATCAGCTTTCTAAAAATGATAAAGAGCTTTCTAAAGCCCTCAGAGAATTCCAGGAATCTTCAGAAGCTTATAACTCTGTAACAGATAAAATTGCTCAGGGTCCTGAAGTAATTGCAGTTAATGCAGGTGACATCGATACAGAATATGAAACTGTAAGACAAATGGCAAAAATGACTTGTGGCCGTCAGGGTAACCAGTTCCCTATTTTTACACGCGAGTTCTATCACTGTCTTCCACAGGGAACAGGTTTTAGAGAAAACGTTGTAAACATTTTAAAGTGGGTAGAATCAATTGACCCGGGTGCATTCTGTCGTATCCATAAAAATGTTCCGAACAGAATCGTTCCGTTTGTTGTTCTTCTTCCTACATACGGTGATTACGGTTTCTGCTGGGAACCGTTTGACCGTTACAATCGTGTAACAAGCCGCGGTCGTATCGTTGTTCCAATGTATCCGCGGGATCTTAAGATTGCTGTTTTAACAGCAGTTGCAGATTTAAGATGGCAGGTTGCAAAAGAAAAAGCTTCGTACTACTGGATGGAAGAAGGTCTTACAGGTCAGTATTATGAATGGATTGATAAACAGAAATTAAAAGGTGACTTAAAGCAGTACTTTATTCAGGACTATGTTCTCTGGATGACAAAAGAGTCAGATGGTGTTCAGCGACTGGATAAAGAAGTACGCGGTATTTTCTGGAGAAACATTCCGTTCCCGCAGGCACTCAAGGATACGCTTAAAACACGAAGTCTTGTATATGATGAACTTTGCAAGAAAGACCGCAACCGCGAAATGAGCGACGGATATTGATCAAACCCGCAGGTTACTTTGGTATGTGCCAGGTGGCTTTGTTCGAGTTTGTTCGAGAATCGGCGATGCGATTCTCTCAATCACTACAATTGCAGGCCGTTTTTTACTTTTGTTAAAAAACGGTCTAATTTTTTGCCCGAAAGAGGATTTGTTTCACCGGAAAGAACTTTTCTTAACGCAACAATTTCTTCACCATTAAACGAAACAGATTTTAACATCACATTTTCAAACGATGCAGTCGCAACAGGGCAAACCTTTCTTACAATATCAAGAATTGTTTTTGCATATTCCCGCATTTCAAGCTGAGCATGCGTATCAAGACGAAGTTTAAGAAAATGGAACAGGTTATTAAGATCCATCTGCCAGTAAAACTCTGTGTATAAAGAAAGCGGAAGATTAATTCGGGCAATTTCACGTGCAAGTCCACTTTCAATCAGAGACTTGTAAGCTTCATAAGATTTTTTCTGTCCTTTTACAAATTCCTTTTGTATTTTTTCTGCTTCCTCAGGTTCAAGAGGTTCTAAAGCCCGCTCGAGCTTGTCTTTTTTCTGAGGGTCAATGTTCTTTATATCCGGAACATAGAACTCTTCTTTCATTACAGAAAGTCGTCCAGAGATTTCGTTAATACGACCCATACGGTGTCTTACCCACTGACGTGCAATAAAAATCGGCATTTTAAGATGAAATGTAAATACAACCTGTTCAAACGGAGAAGTATGCTGCTGGCGCATCAGATAATCAATAAGGGCTTCATCTTTTGTTACAGTCTGAGTTCCGTCCCCATAAGAAACTCTCGCCGCCTGAACAATCCTGTCATCACTTCCAAGATAATCAACCAGTCGAACAAATCCCTTATCTAAAACCTTAAATTCTTTCTCCAGAATCTCTTCTGCTTCCGGAACAATACAATGTGCCATACATTCCCCTCAGGCTTTGATGCCGATAAATTTCATAATATATTTGATTTTCGACAAAATCGGCCAATAAGTTTATCGGGCTGGCTTAATTTTTCACTGTCAGAAAGGTTAAACAGACTCCCAGATTTGGACAAGGTGTTCATCTATTCTGTCTAAGATTCCACGGATTTTTTTTACCGCTCCTTCTTTTTCTGCATACTGAATTTTTTTTATTTCATTTTGAGAAAGTTTTTCATAAATCGAAAACACTTCATTTATAAAAATTCCAGATTTTGAGTTGAATTTTATTTTTGAACTTACAAATATTTTGGAAAAGTACTGCAGTAATAATAAAATTCCGCTTTTAAAAAGCCCGGTTTCAATTGAACCCAGCGTAATGTTAAATCCCTTTATCGAATAAATAACTTTTCCATTCGGTGTTAAAAGTGCAAAAAAAGTAATTGCAGCAACAAGAATTATGTTTGCTGCCGGATGAATTTTCTTTTTGAGAACGATGCAAACGATTGCAAAAAACAAAACAAGAACCCAGGTAATAATAAGCTTCATTCTGCACTCCTTACAATCGAAAACCATCTTGAGTTTCTAACAAAATATTCAGCAATAAAACCTAAAATCAATCCAGTAACGAGGCTCGAAATTAATAAAAACGGAGCAATATACTTTGTATTTTCATTAAATATCATTAAATACGAAACAAGAATCTGTGCAAGGCTGTTAAAAAGACTTCCGGTAAGTGATATTCCAATATGAGAAATAAAATTTTTCGAATAAAGTATTTTATAAACCGCAAACATCATTATTCCCGATGAAACAGAGCCCGCAATAGAAAACAAAACCGTATACGAAAGAAGTGTTCCCGAAATGAGATTCTGAACAAAAATTTTTAAAACAATTAAAAGAAAAAATTCGGGAGCAGAAAGCAGATGAAGTGCAATAATTATTGGAAGATTTGCAAGTCCAAGTCTTAAAAATGGCATCGGTTTTGGAACCGCAAATTCAACTGCCGATAAAAACAGACACATTGCCGTCAAAAAAGCGAGTTTTTTCTGTGCTATACTTTTGTATCGGTTGCTATTATCGTTCATCTGTAAAAATATAACACACTTTTTATTTTATTGACATAAAAAACGGGGTATGGTGTAATTAAAATATGAATATTGTAATTGTAGGTGCAGGTTTTACAGGAATTCAGCTTGCGCGCCGTCTTATCAACGAAAAGAATGAAGTTACTGTCATCGACAATGATGAAGAAGTAGTTCGTCACGTATCAAACAGTCTTGACTGTACCGTCATGCATGCCGATGGAAACAATCTTGAAACACTCGAAGAAGCAGGTATTTCAAAAGCACAGGCTCTAGTATGTGTTACAAGTAAAGACGAAGTAAATATGATCACGTGTTCACTCGTAGATGCCGTTTATCCGGATGTTTTAAAAATTGCACGCGTACGTAATTTTGCATACTACATGAACACAGAAAAAGTTCACAAAAAACACGCCGAAACTTTTTCCGGAAAACACCGTCCTCTTTACGGAATCGATTTTATGATTCATCCGGACGTAGAAGCAGCTCAGGCAATTGTTCAGGCGGTAGAAGGTGGTGCCGTAAGTAATGTAATCACTTTCGAAAATTCCGAATATGAATTAACACGTGTTATTATAGAAAAAAAATCAAAGTTTTCAGGTCTCACTCTTCAAAACCTCAGATCTCTTACAAAAATTCCTTTTCTTGTTGCTTATGTTGAATCCAACGGCACAACAAAACTCCCGAGCGGTTCTACAGAACTTCATGTCGGTGACAGCATCGGTGTTTTAACTAAAAAAGGTGACATTTCCAAAATCCTTGAACTTACAGGAACAGAAGTCGAAACTCTCGATAAAATTGCTCTTGTCGGTGCCGGAAAAATAGGAACTCTTATTGCAGAAAAGCTTCTTTCTGCTCCGAAAAAGAAATTTATTCTTTCAAGACTTTTCGGTAAAAGTACAAAACTAAATTCAAATTTTACAATCGTAGATCTCGATAAAGAGCTTGCTAAAGAAGCAGCAGAAAAATTTCCTACTGCAAAAGTTTTCTGTGGTGACATCACTGATGAAAATTTCCTTTACGAAGAAAATCTTACTACATACGATTTGGTTATCTGTGCAACTCACAACCACGAATTAAACATGGTAGGCGCTGCTTATCTTGAATCACTTGGTGTAGGAAAATCAGTAAGTCTTGTAGAAAATGCAGCTTTTGCAGAGATTGCAAGAAAACTCGGTGTTGATGTTCCTGTTCCACTTCGTGATGCAGTTGTAGACAGTATTTTAAGTCACTTACGTGGAAAGACAGTTACTGGAATTCATACATTGAGTTCTGGTTCACACGAAATCATTGAATTGACAATTTCGATTGATTCAAAAATCATCGGAAAGACTTTACCACAGATTGCAAATCCTGGAAAATTTCTTGTCATGCTCATCAAAAAAGCAGGTACAGAAAATTATCAGATTCCAACCGGAACCACTACTATTGAAGTAAATGATCAGGTTATTCTTATTGTTGATGCAGATCAGTCTAAAAAACTCCTTGCATCATTTGGAGTAAAATAAGATTTATGGGAATTAAAAATTTTCTAAAAATTATTTTTGCAATTCTTGCAATTGTTGCAACCACCTATATCATTCCTATTATCGTTGCACTTAACTGTAACGAAACAAATATGATTCTCCCGTTTGTAATTCCAATGTGTGCAGCATGGGTTTCGTTTTTATTTATATATTTATTTACAAAAAAAGAACCTGTCAGATTTACAATCAGAAGTTCTTTTGTTGTAGTTTCTTTTGCGTGGATTACATGTTCGCTTTTCGGCTCTGTTCCGTTTATCCTTTCCGGATATTTTAATTCGATAACAGATGCTATTTTCGAAAGCGTCTCTGGCTTTACGACAACTGGAGCGACAATCCTCGAAGAAATTGAACATCTTCCAAGAAGCTTGAATCTCTGGAGATGTGAAACTCACTGGCTCGGTGGAATGGGAATCGTTGCGTTAACGGTTGCTCTTCTTCCACTTTTGGGTGTCGGTGGTTTTCAACTTATCAAAGCAGAAACAACTGGTCCTGATAAAGGAAAAGTTACTTCAAAAATTACAAACACAGCAAAAGCTTTATGGCTTATTTATTTATCAATTACTTTACTTCTCTTTTTATTATTAAAAATTGCTGGAATGGATGTTATCGATGCTTTAAGCCATGCATTCTCAACATTGGGAACCGGAGGCTTTTCAACAAGAAACGAAAGTATTGCCTCGTTTAATTCGCCGGTAATTGAATGGATTATCACATTCTTTATGTTCCTTGCCGGAATTAACTTTAGTTTAATTTTCTATCTCGTTGTCGGAAAAATAAAAGAAGTAAGAGATAATTCTGAATTTAAAGTTTATGTCGCATTTACATTTATTGTAATTGCAGCTGTTACTGTTATTCTTCTTCCTACATTAAAAACATTTGAAACTTCTTTAAGAACAGCAGCTTTTCAAGTTTGTTCTATTTTGAGTACAACAGGATTTTCAACCACAGACTTTACTTTCTGGGTTCCTGCTGCCCAATTCCTTATCTTTATTCTGTTTTTTGTCGGCGGCTGTTCCGGCTCTACAAGTGGTGGTATTAAAGTTGTAAGGTGGATTGTTTTCCAAAAGCAGGTCAAAAATGAATTTTTAAGAATGCTGCATCCTCACGGAATTTTTACTGTCCGCTTAAATCAAAAACCCGGTAGAAAAGATATTGTTTTTAATGTTGCCGCATTTATGATGTGCTATGCAATTCTCGTAATAATTCTTACATTTTCAGGAACGCTTGCAAACCTTGATGTATTCTCTGCATTTACAGGAGCTCTTTCGATGGTAGGAAATGTCGGACCAGCATTTGGTCAACTTTGTCCGAGTAACAATCTTGAGTTTCTGCCATCCGCTTTAAAATGGATTTATATGTTTGCAATGCTTGCAGGCCGTCTTGAAATTTATACTATGATTGTTTTCTTCTTCCCAGATTTCTGGAAAAAATAAGCAAAGCAAATTTTCCTTCTTACACATAAGGATTTTGCTTTGCTTTAGGAAATCAATTTTAACAATTTAAGAAGCTGCGATTTTTCTATTAAGTCGATTGGACGACCGTCAATATATTTTCTTGCCTCTTCTGAAAAAGAACCAGATGTTATACAGAATCCTTTATCGCATTTTGTATCTTTGATTTTTGCATGAAAATCACGAATATACAATTCTCCAATAGAACCTGTGTTTCTGTAAAATCTGAATAATTCTTTGTCTTCCCATTTTGCATTTTCTACTTCACACAGAATTTCAATTGTATCAGTAATTACTGCAACATCAATAATTTTTACAAAAGAACTTCTGTGGAATATTTTTACAAGATTTCGACAAAGCGCAACAAAGTCACTTGTTCCCGAAGTAAGATAAATCTGAAGATTCGAGTTCTGATTTAATTCTTTATAACGTGTAATAAGCTGGTTAACATCTTTATAAACAGGAACTACAGCTTGAATTTTATTAAGACATTCAAGTCCTGCTGAAATTCTATTTAATCGGAAATAACATGCAGCAAGTCTGTAATTTAATTCAAGATATGTTTCCTGCGGGATATCTGGAAGGCGAAGACCTATTTCAAAGTCCTGAGCAGCTTTATCAATCTGCTGCATCTTTGTGTGAATGATTCCTGCAGAAAGACTCGACATTGCACCGTATTTCGGATCAGGTCTTAAATGAACGAAAATCTTAAGTGCCTTGTCACCAAATCCACATTCCTGCATTGAATCTGCAAGTGCAAAAAGAGCTTCTTTGTCTTCAGGGTTTTCATCCAGTGCACGACGAAGATATGCAACAGCTTCCTTAAAATGGTGTCCTTTGTAGCATGCCATTCCAATCGGCTGATAGATTCCCTGAGTTTCCGGATTAATTGAAAGTGCTTTTTTCAAAAGTGGAATTGCTTTATCGTATTCACCGGAATTAAAAAGTGCCTGTCCAAGATAAAAATTTCCTTCATAGCTGTCCGGATGAACTTTTAATGCTGTAATTAATAAAGGTGTTGCTTCCTGCGCCTTCATAAGTTTTACACAACAAACTCCCTGTCTTAAATTTACATCACCCAGATCAATTTCTGTATGACGTGCAGAAAGTGCATTTAACTGTTCATAAAGTGGTAAAGCTTTGTCCCAGACATGTTCACCGTAGTAGAGGTCTGCAAGCGGCAGCAATGCCTGAATGTTCTGTGGGTTATGAGCTAATTTTTTTGTACAATCCCTGATAAGGGCATTTCGGTTTCTCTGCTTCGGTCCACCCGAGCCACCGGAAAAAACCTTATGACTCGTAATTAAAAGAAGAAGACCCACAAAACCCAAAATTGCGATTACAGCGATTATGATAGGAAGTAACATATCGTCCATAAAATCTCACCTTTGTCCAATAATGTGTCATACCGCTGGAATCATTAGTATGACACATAATAGTATATACTATTATCGGAATTTTTAAATTACTTCTTTAATTCATTCACCATGCTGGCAATATGTTCTAAGGCTATCTTTATTTTGTCGATTGCTGTTGCATAACAGCAGCGGATGTGTCCTTCTCCACCAAGACCAAAAACACTTCCAGGAACAACTGCTACATTGTGCTCCTGAAACAGTTTAAGGGCAAATTCTTCGCTTGTGAGGCCGGTCGGTGTAATGTCCGGGAACATGTAAAATGCCCCTGCCGGTTCCGGAACCGTAAGTCCCATGTCGCAGAAAGCCTTGTACATGAGGTTCCGCCTCTGCTGGTAGCTTACGCGCATTTTTTCAACGTCCTTAAAACAGTTGCGTAAGCCCTCTGCAGCCCCATACTGCGAGAAAATCGGCGCACAGATAGTATTATAACCGTGAAGCTTAACAATCTGAGTAAGAAGCTCCGACGGTGCTGCAATATAACCGATACGCCATCCTGTCATTGCAAACGATTTTGAAAAACCGTTAAGGATAATCGCATAATCCTTCATTCCAGGGAACGAACCGATTGAAGCATGCTTTGCGTCCTCGTAAACAAGTTCACAGTAAATTTCATCAGAAATACACCAGATTTTGTTTTCTACGACAACCTTTGCTATTTTTTCAAGTTCTGCTGCCGGAATCATTGTTCCTGTAGGATTGTTAGGAGAACACATCATAATGGCCTTTGTCTTAGGTGTAATTAATTTGCTGATCTGTTCTGCTGTCGGATAGTAGCCGTTTATACTTGTGTCTATTGGAACTATTTTTGCCTGACAGAGCTGTGCAAGCGGTGTATAATTTACATAGCATGGCTGACATACGAGAATTTCGTCACCAGGATTTAAAACAGCACGTAAAACTGCATCTACGCCTTCTGACGCACCTACAGTAACGAGAATTTCGTTCTTTGGGTTATAAAAAAGACCGTAACGCTCCATGTATTTTGCAATTTCTTCACGAAGCTCTAAAATACCCCAGTTTGATGTATAAGATGTATGTCCTTTTTCGAGGTGATAGTAAGCTTCTTCACGAATCGTCCACGGTGTCGGAAAGTCCGGTTCACCGACAGAAAGAGAAATTACATCATCGTGACCGATAAGCATTTCAAAAAATTTACGAATTCCCGACGGAGGAATCTCTGTCATCAATTTAGAAAATTTGTCTTCTCTGGTATTCATTTAAGCCATTGCCCCTTCACGACGATCCCGTTCATTTTCTACATAAAGGATGTCGTTTTCCTTGTAAGTTTTGAGAATAAAGTGTGTTTTAGTTGAACGTACCCCGTCCAGTGTCGCAAGTTTACTCGATACGAAGAACGCCACTTCCTGAAGGCTGTCGCCTTCAATAATCACTTTAAGGTCATAACCACCACTCATCAGGTAAAGGGACTTTACCTGTGGAAATCTATAAATTCTGTCTGCAATGGCATCAAATCCATGTTCTCTCTGTGGAGTAACCTGAATTTCAATTTCTGCACAGACTTTTCCTTTTGATTCTGCATCTTTTTCCGGATTAACAATGGCCGCGTATTTTAAGATAATTCCGTCCGCTTCTAATTTTGCAATGATAGACTTTACTTCCTCTGGTGTCTTTTTTGTCATTGCAGCAATGTCTTCTGGTGACAATCTTGCATTTTCGCGTAATAAATCGAGAATTTCTTCCATAAAAACCATCCTTTTTTGTTAATCTGTTTTCATACTAATGAATATCGGATTGTTATGCAATAAAGCAAAGGATTAATTAATTATGGCGGTTTTTTACTCAGTTCAGTTTAAAAAATCTTGCCAAATCTACAAATTATTATTATTTTCTATAATATATGCTGAACAAAACTAAAAACAGCAGAATTTTTCGAGGTTAAAAATGGCTAAACATGAATTTCAGACAGAAGTAAATCAGCTTCTAAAATTAATCATCCATTCAATGTATTCTAACAAGGACATCTTTCTGCGCGAAATCGTTTCTAACGCGTCGGATGCTCTGGACAAATTAAAATATCTTACAGTTTCTGATGATGCTTACAAGGCAATCAAGTTTGAACCGAGAATCGACATTTCTTTTGATGACAAGGCAAATGTTCTCTGCGTTCAGGATTCAGGAATCGGTATGAACGAAGAAGACTTGAACAACAACCTTGGTACAATCGCACGTTCAGGAACAAAAGCATTTATGGAAAAGCTTTCAGAAGAAGCTTCTAAAGACAGTGCTTTAATCGGTCAGTTTGGTGTAGGTTTTTATTCTGCATTTATGGCCGCAAAAAAAATCGATGTTTATACACGCAAGGCTGCCGGTGATAAAAAAATAATGCACTGGTCTTCTGACGGAACAAACTCTTATGACATCGAAGAAATTGCTAAAGACAGCGATACAGCAAAAAAATACGGATTTGATGACGAAGAAAAATCCGGTTCTGCAATCGTAATGACATTAAATGATGACTCAAAAGATTATGCATCAAGATGGAAGATTGAAGAACTCATTAAAAAATATTCAGATCATATCGCATTCCCTATTTACCTTCACTACGAACAGAATAAATATGATGACAAAGGAAACATCACTTCTACAGAAAACAAAGTAGATCAGGTAAACAGCGCATCTGCATTATGGAAAAAATCTAAATCAGAGCTTAAAGAAACAGACTACAATGAATTTTATAAAACCTTCGGACACGACGGACAGGATCCGCTTCATTATATTCACACTCACGCAGAAGGAACACAGGAATACACAACACTGTTCTATGTTCCACAGACTGCACCGTTTGACATGTATCAGGCAGATTACCAGAGCGGCGTTAAGCTTTATGTAAAACGCGTTTTCATTACTGATGATGACAGAGAGCTTTTGCCTTCTTACTTAAGATTTGTCCGCGGAATTATTGACTCAGAAGATTTACCGTTAAACGTAAGCCGTGAAATTTTACAGCAGAACAGAATTCTTGATAACATCCGTTCAAGCTCAGTAAAAAAACTTTTGAGCGAATTTAAAAAAATGGGAGCAGATGCAGACAAAGCATTAAAGACAGAAGAAGCAAAACGCTCTGATGAAGAAAAGAAAGCAATCGAAAAATGGAATAAGTTTGTAAAGAACTTTAACCGTCCGATGAAAGAAGGACTTTATCAGGACTTTGCAAACCGCGATGAGATTGCAGAAATAATCAGATTTAAATCTACAGATCCAAGCGGAACCGGTGACGACAAATGGACAAGCTTTGCAGATTATGTTCAGCGTATGAAACCGGAACAGAAATCTATTTTCTATATCACGGGAACTGATGAAAAAAATCTCCGCGAAAATCCTCTTCTTAAAGCATACACAGCAAAGGGCTTTGAAGTTTTAATCATGGCAGACGACATCGATGATATCGTCATCCCTGGTTATGGAAAATACAAAGACTTTGAACTTAAAGCTGTAAACCGCGCAGGAAGTGATGAAGACCTCGGCGGCGATAAAGAAGAAGCAAAGAAAAAGGAAGAAGCTTTTAAACCGGTTGTAGAAAAGATTAAAAAAGCACTCGGTGATAAAGTTAAAGAAGTAAAACTTTCTAAAACTTTAACAGCGGAAAACCCATCATGTATCGTTGTTGACGAAAACGATCCTTCTTATCAGATGGAACGCATGATGAAGGCAATGGGACAGAATGTTCCGGAAGCAAAACCAATTCTCGAAGTAAACGGAGACCATCCGATTGTAACAAAGATTAAAGAAGCAAGTGATGAAAAATTAATTGCAGACATCTCAGAAGTTCTTTTGGATCAGGCTCTTTTAATTGCAGGAGTTGAACTTAAAAACCCTGCAGAGTTTATTAAGAGCATGAACAGCCTTTTAAGTTAAACTGTCCTTTTGCAAAAGTTGACCTGTGTCATAAACTCAAAAAAGGTGCCTTACGGCACCTTTTTTTTATAGGAAATTTTTCATAAATATTACTATATCATCTAGAATGAAAACCGGACTCCAATTCCTACTGTACAAATTGAAATGAGACCACAACCAAAGAGACCTGGTAAATTCGTTACATTTATAGATTGAAAACCGTCATCACCTTCCCATCCTATAAACAGAGGAAATCTTATTCTCCAGCAAAATGCAGCAAATCGCGTAATTTTAAAATCACCCCGGTAAAAAAGTGATATACCATGTATATTCGGATCTGTACCCATGTCATCAGAATCTATGACATCTCCAAGCGCCCTCATATAAGATGAAGATAAAAACATATACTCAAATCCAAAGGTAGCCGAAACTCCATCTCCAAAAGGATCTGAATTATATGCAATACAAAAAGATGGAGCTACACCAATTCTATCACCGGTTACTCCTGTACTTATTGCACAAGCCGCTTCGAGTTCCAGGTTTAGAATATCAATTGCAAAAGTCGGTTCAATTCCCAAAAGAGAAAGTCTTACTCCAGGCGCAAATCCTATAACCTTCATATCATCTGGAGCAGAATTTACAGGTTTCTTTTTTTTGAGAGCATATTCAGCAGATGCTGTAGAAAAAACAGTTGCTATTAAAATCAATGTACAAAAAAATCTTTTCATAAAAACCTCCGATAAAAACTAATAATCTCCAATATCTCTTCTTAATTATATCACACAATTTTCCAAAATCCAGTATATTGACACATTCTTTCACTTCTGATAGATTACTATCTATGAAAACAAATACAACATTTTTCGCATTTTTCTTTTTCTCGTTTTTTGCTTTTTGGTTTAGTACGAAAAGGCAGTTAACTCGTAAAGAATAGAATGTGAAAAAGCTTATATAAAAAGCGGTTCTATCCTGACGGGTAGAGCCGTTTTTTTTTGCAGAATTTTTTTTATATGGAGGTTTTTTATGAAAATCGCATACAGTGGAATTGAAGGCGCTTTTGCATATATCGCCGCAAAGAAAATCTTTCCTGGAGAAGAATTATGTGCTTTTTCTGATTTCCGTACAGCTTATGAATCTGTAGAAAAAGGTGAATGTGACTATGCCGTTCTCCCTATTGAAAATTCATACGCTGGCGAAGTCGGACAGGTAACAGATTTAATGTTTCAGGGAAATCTTTTTGTAAACAGTGTTTATACACTGAATGTAGTTCAAAACCTTCTTGGTATAAAGGGGTCCGATATAAATTCAATAAAAAAAGTAATCAGCCATTCGCAGGCGCTCGATCAGTGTGCAGAATTTATTGCTGAACATAATTATGCAACTGAAGAAGCTGTTAATACTGCACGTGCTGCAAAACAAGTTGCAGATTCAGGAGATAAGACAACGGCTGCAATTGCAAGTGAAGAAACTGCTTCTCTTTATGGTCTTGAAGTTCTCGCATCAGGAATCAACGGCCAGAGAGATAATTCAACACGATTTGCAATTCTTTCTAAAAACGAAAAACAGCTTTCTCCTGCTGCAGGAACATTTATACTGATGTTCGCTGTAAAAAATGAAGCAGGTGCACTTGTTAAAGTTTTAAACAAACTGGGAGAGTTCGGCTGCAACATGAGTGTTATTCACAGTCGTCCTTTAAAAGGTCTTGCCTGGTCATATTATTTTTATATTGAAGCAGATGGAGAATATGGAACACCAGCATACGAACAGATGCTTTCTGAAATGAGATACAGATGTGACAAATTAAAAGTATTAGGAACATTCTAACGGAGGAAAAATTATGAATATGGAATTTGAAAGAAGACTTGCGATACCAGCAGAAGTAAAGGAACAATTTCCTCTTACAGGAAAGGTAAGTAAAATTGTAGAAGAAAAACGCGCAGAATTAAATGCAGTTTTTGAAGGAAGACTTGATAAGCTTCTTCTGATTATAGGACCGTGTTCTGCAGACAGAGAAGATGCAGTTTTAGAATACATGAACCGCCTTGCACCTGTTCAGGAAAAGGTTAAAGATAAAATTTTAATGGTGCCGCGTATTTATACAAACAAGCCGCGCACCACCGGCGAAGGATATAAAGGAATGCTTCACCAGCCTGACCCAAATGCAAAACCAGACCTTTATAAAGGAATCGTTGCATGCCGTCACCTTCACATGAAGGCTGTTGAAGAAACCGGTTTTATTTTCGCAGATGAAATGCTCTACCCGGAAAACTATCAGTACCTTGATGATGTTTTAGGGTACGTAGCCGTTGGTGCGCGCTCTGTCGAAGACCAGCAGCACAGACTTACAGCAAGCGGCATTGAAGTTCCTGTTGGAATGAAAAATCCTACAAGCGGTGACTATGCCGTCATGATGAACGCAATACTTGCTGCACAGCATCCTCACACATTCATCTACCGCGGATGGGAAGTTCACTCAGAGGGCAACGAACACTGTCATGCAATTTTAAGAGGTTCAACCAACAAACACGGAAACAACCAGCAGAATTATCATTACGAAGATTTGATTCGACTGTGCGATGCATACGATGAAAGGGAATTAAAAAATCCTGCAGTCATAATCGATACAAACCATTCTAATTCCAAAAAGAATCCGTTTGAGCAGCCGCGAATCGTAATGGATGTTTTAAACTCGTGCAGACACAACGAACGCATCGGAAAGCTTGTAAAAGGCTTTATGATAGAAAGCTATCTTGAAGACGGTTGCCAGAAAGTTAGCGAAGGCATTTACGGAAAATCCATTACAGACCCGTGTCTTGGCTGGGAAAAAACTGAGCGTCTTATTTACGATATAGCAGAAGCACTTTAAAAAACGTTCTACGGCAGAATCTCTATCTCGACTTCTGCATCCGTAAGGGTAAGGAATTCTTCTTTTCCAGTGTTACCCATGGAAATCTGAATTCCTCCGTTATCGGTGTTGTTATAGCGCTTTGAAGTTGTAAATTTCTGGGTTAATTCAAACGGTTCACCCGGCTTTATTCTCTTGTCTGCAAGATCGCAGCTTATAAAGTCCCACTGTCCCTGAGGCTTGATGTTTATAAGATGAAAATCAAACCAGGTCATCGGGACATCCATTGTTCCGCGGAACGTTACTTTAATTTTTGTTCCCTGCGGAACTGATTTTGAATATCCTAAAACAGATGGAGGGATATATAACTCAAAGCCGCTTTCTGTCTTTTTCCAGTACTTACGGATAATCTTTGCTTTTTCTATCTTAATGCTGTTTTTGTATCCAGGCTGAACGTTTGTAACTGTGTCAGCTTCATTTAATGAAACTACACGTCCTGTAAGCTTGTAATTTCTTATTTTAATATCCTGCTCGCCGTAGTCGGGCATGTAGCTTATTGCACAGCGGCTTTTGTTTGTGTTTTTTATGTCCCTTATTAAAACAACCCTGAACTTATCATGGAACGGAACTCCCGCCCTAAAGCCTTCTCCGTTAGGCATCTTCCATACAAAATCATTTGCAGGAATCCAGTCTTTGCCTCCTGTCGAAAATTGAAAGCCGTATACAGGCATATCTTTATCCGGCACACCGCTAAAGTCAAATTCCAGAACCGTTCCTTTAGGAATACTTTTGTTTTCTCCAAAAATTTCCTGTGTTCCAAAATTATATTCATAATTGTAAGTACTTCCGTCCTCACTTACAAAGCCCTGCCAGAAATTGTATTTAATGTCAACATAAGGAAGTTCAGAAACGCCTTTATCTCCGATTACAACCTCTTCTGTTACAGGCTCTTCTTCTTTAACTTCTTCTTTTAAAGCAGTTTCTGAGCTTGAATCTTCTGCTGCATCTGCCGTTTCTGATTTTTCGTCGTCCTTTCCAGAAGCTTTTTCATCAGATTTTTCTTCTTCGGTTTTTTCTTCCTTTACTTCTTCTTTAGAATTATCTCCTTTTGCGACTTCTTTAACCTCTTCTTTAGGAAGATTAAATTCTTCTTCGATTTTTACAACGAGAGTTTCACCTGTTTTAATTTTTTTAGCAGGCTTTTCTTTTTTCTGCTTTTTTTCTGAAGCTTTTTTAGAAGAAGGTGTGTCTGTAACTTCGATTTCTCCAGAAAGAACTTCGATTGTAGCTTCTGTTTGAATTTCTTTTAAATCTTCCTGTACTTCTTCTATTTTAGGAATCGTAATTTTAACATCGGCTTTTTGAGAAGAAGAAATTTCTTTAACACCGATTTTAATTACTGTATCATCATCTTCTGAAACTTTAGAAAGGAAAATTTCACCGCTTATAAAGTTTACAGACTTTTCCTTTTTTGTTTTAAAAATCTGAATGAGCGAATTTTCCTTTAACTGAATTTTAGTTCCGGAATCTTTAAATTCTGCATAAACTTCTGAATCTTTTGAAGTCCTGATTTTATCGCCATTGTAAACCGGGCTTTCATCGTTCAGTCTTTCCCAGATATCATTATCAATATATTTTCTCTGAGCCGTGTTCTTTTTAAAATAAATTGTGGCAACTTCCTGTTCATTATTCTTTAATCTGAACGATGTTAAATCTTTATAATAAAGATAAAACATGCATACAGCTCCGATAGAACAGACGATAAAAATTGCCCAGTCGAGTTTATTTAGACTCGATATTGTATTTCTTTTCTTCATCATCTGTATTTACCTTTGATAAATCCGGAGCGACAGTTCCGATAATTTTTCTTACTTCATCAATAGTAGAAGGCTTTTCTTTGCCTGCAAGATTTATAACTGCAAACATTTTTATTGCATCTGTTTTTCCTTTAACATGAACGCCTGGCATTTCTTCTACAATAATTTTGTCTTTAATGAGGTTATATGTATTTTCTGTAATCAGAATGTCAGTTGCAAAAGGTTTATTTAAAGCTTCTGTTCTGCTTGCAAGGTTTACTGCATCGCCGATTACTGTATATTCCATTCTTTCATTAGAACCGATCTGACCTGCAACGACAGGACCACTGTTAATTCCACAGCCGATTTTTACAGGAGCAAGTCCCTTTTCTTTTCTCTGCTTATTAAAGTTGAACAGAGAAACACGCATCATTAAAGCTGCAGTAACAGCATTCATCGCATCATGAGCAGGGCTTCCAGAAGATTCCGGTGCACCCCCACACTGCCATGATTGCATCTCCAATGTATTTATCTACTACACCGTTTGTTTTATTAACACATTCAACCATGCGCGTCATATATTCGTTTAAGAATTCTACGACTTCATTTGGCTGCATTTTTTCTGACATTGCAGTAAAGGATCTTATGTCTGAGAAAAATATTGTTGCGTTACGGTTTTCTCCACCAAGGGCAAGCTCACCGCTGGCAGCTTTTTTTGCTATCGTCTTGTTTGTAAACTTGCTGAACGAAACCATTAACTTTTCTCTTTCTGCAAGTCCATGACCCATCTGTATGAACGAAGAAGTTAAAAGTCCTATTTCGTCCTGTGTACGAGGTTCAATATCAAGTTCAAATTCTCCCTGTTCAATTTTTGCAGAAGCATCAACAAGTTCTGTAATAGGATAAGTAATATTATTACTGAAAAGCCTTATTATGATTATCGCAATAAACATTACTGCAAGAGAAAAAAGAATGATTCGGTAAGTTGTTTTATTGATTACCGCAAATACAGATTTTTCTGAAATGCTTGTAATTACATAGAGGTTGTCTTTTGTTTTATGAACTGCAATAAATTTCTTTCCTTCGTCTGTTTCAATAAGATTCTGTGTGTTGTCAGAAACATTTTTAATGTCGTTTATGATTTTTACCGCAATTTCGTATTTTGTTTCTTTACTTTCAAAATCCGGATTTACGATGATGTTTGCTTCTTCATCTACAAGAAGAGTCGAATTATTTGAACCTGTACTCATTAAAGAAGCGAGGGCTGTTGCATCAAGACCTACAGCGGCTGTTTTAACAGCATTTGACGGTCCGTAAGTATAAATTAAAATTACAGACGGATTTAACATTTCATTTGAATTTATTACATGAACTCCATCTGAATATCTTGATAAATTTAACTTTAAAACATAATCCGAAACTTTAACATAATCATATGAAGGATTTACCTTTATGCCTGTATCCGGACTTAAAATAAAAACAATGTCTTTGTTTACATTAAAATAGTCTGTAATGAGTGTATTTACTGTCACTTTATTGGCAGCTGCTTTATCAGAAATTGCATTCATTAAAGAAACTGCTTCAAACAGCGCATAAGAATTATTTTTAATTCCCGAAAATGTAAGCTGGACAGTTTCTGCGGTTCGCGCATTGATTGTGTAGTTGTTTTCTTCTGCTTTAAGCTTGTCATCTGAACGGACAAGAGTCGAAACCAGAAATGTTGATACACCCAGAACAAGAATGATAAGTGATGAAAAAAGAAGGATGTGCTTTAAACTGATAGGATGTTTAATTTTATACTTATTCACTTTTTAAACCTCTCCGCTTAATTTTATCATGCTGTTTGAACAAAAGTCAAAAATTTTATATACTATTCATCAGAAAGGCAGTTCGAAGTCCTTCCTGCCTGCAGCATTACAGCTGCAAATCAAAACCAGGTCAATTCTTTTATCAGAGGTCATTTTAAATGAATGAACTTTTTCTCATTATCACTTTGTTGATTTCTTTTGGCGGAACTCTGCTTTTCCTCAAAGCATTTGGAAAAGGCGGACTTTTTGCATGGATCGGTATTGCAACTGTATTTGCAAATATCGAAGTAACAATTGTCGTTCATGCTTTTGGGATGGATCAGACGCTCGGAAATACTCTCTTTGCTGCAACCTTTCTGGCAACAGACATTCTCAGTGAAGTTTACGGCAAAAAAGAAGCTTCTAAAGGTGTTCTTGCAGGTATTTTTACAAGCTTGACTTTTATAATCCTTTCATTTCTCTGGATTCATTACATCCCTGCCGAAAGTGACTGGGCATCGGGTTTTGTAAGAGGCCTTTTCACAAATACTCCCCGTATGCTTCTTTCAAGCCTTATTGCTTATGCTGTTTCAGAAAGCATAGATGTTTCTTTATATCATGCCTGGTGGAATTTAACAGAAAAGAAAACTGGAAGTCATACAAAGATGCTCTGGTTCAGAAATAATTTTTCAACACTTATTTCTCAGTTTGTAAACATTGTAATTTTTAACTTTGGAGCATTCTACGGAATTTATGCATTTAAAGAGCTTCTGGCTATCACAGGAGCATGCTACTTTATTTACATAATAACAAGTCTCCTGGATACACCATTTGTTTATCTTGCAAGAAAAATTGCAGATAATTCTTAAAATTTAACAGAACGTGGTGCTGAACTAAAACTTGCAAAAACAGCTTCTGCATTTTTAAAATAGAGAACTTCTGTATCCGCATCTTCTGCTGAATACATCTGTCTTAATTCAGGGTAGTTGAAAAGTAAAGATTCTTTTGCTTCTACCCTGTCATCCCTCACAAGTTCGCCGTTAAGTCTAAGCCATGTATCTCCATCAAAGCAGCAGATTTCTACATTCGGATTCTTCTGAATCTGCTTCGAAACATTTTTGCTTTTTCCAGTCTGTATGTAAAGCTTATCTTCAAAAATATTTATTGTTCCAAATGGTCTGTTTTTTGGTTTACCATCTTCAATTGTTGCAAGATAATAAACTCCACATTTTTTGATAAATTCATAAACTTCGTTCATATCACACCTCTTTATGTTTTCTTATGATAAAATCAATACTTACCGATATCAAAAACCGCGGTATTTAAACTTATTCAGTCTATTTACCGCGGCTTATCTAAAACATCAATTCTGTTTATAAATCTGTCTTTGCATTTTATTTCTATTCAACAATTAGAAATTTTCTGCAGAAATTTCGAAATAGCTTTTTGGATGTAAACAAACAGGACAAGCTTCTGGAGCTTTTGTTCCAACAATAATATGTCCGCAGTTTCTGCATTCCCAAACTTTTACTTCGCTTCTTTCAAAAACCTGCTGCATTTCTACATTCTTAAGAAGTGCACGATATCTTTCTTCGTGACGTTTTTCGATTGCAGCTACTGCGCGGAATTTTGCAGCAAGAGGTTTAAATCCTTCTTCTTCTGCAGTTTTTGCAAAACCTTCGTACATGTCTGTCCATTCAAAGTTTTCACCTTCTGCAGCTGCCTTTAAATTTTCTGCAGTAGAACCGATTCCTTCAAGTTCTTTAAACCACATTTTTGCATGCTCTTTTTCATTGTCAGCTGTCTTTAAAAACAAATCTGCAATCTGTTCAAAACCATCTTTTTTTGCCTGAGAAGCAAAGTATGTGTACTTGTTTCTTGCCTGGCTTTCTCCTGCAAAAGCTGCCTGAAGATTTTTTTCTGTCTGTGTTCCTGAATACTTGCTCATAATTTTTACTCCTTATGTTTTTAAGTTGAATTTATTTAGATGCCCACAAGCCGTGAAGATTACAATAAGCGTATGCTTTTATAAATTTGTCATCAGCTGTTAATGCAAACTGTGCTTTTGGACTTGTTCCAGGTTTTAAATATTTAATCTGGAATCCTTTTTCTGTTTCGATTAAAATCCATTCAATAAAATGTTTTTCTTCCATAGGATGCTCAACGGATCCGACGCTTACTTCTATAATATTTGAATTTACATTTACAACCGGAACATGTTTTTCTACTGCAGCATCTGTTGTTCCTGCAATAAGTTCTTTCATTGTTTCGTTACAACAAACTGTTGGAATTGATTCATTATTCAGCAGAATAATTATTTTTCCACATACACTACATTTAAAGATTTTTACACTCATAAGCACTCCTATGCATAAAATAAGGGAACCTCTAAAAACCTCACATCTTTAGAGATTCCCTGCTATTATTATATATTAAGAATGCTGTTTTGTGAATAGAAAAAATTCCATCCCGGCTTTCTTAGCGTATAATGATTTCTTCGCGTTCTGCACCTACAGAAACATATTTAATCTTACAACCGATTGCTTTTTCGATGTAAAGAACATAGTCTCTTGCTTCTTTTGGAAGCTTACTGAATTTACGTACTTTCGAAATATCACATTTCCATCCCGGAAGATATTCGATAACAGGTTTACAGTCTTTTAATGTTACAGGGAATGGGAATCTGTCGATTTTCTTGCCGTTAAGTTCATACTGAGTACAAACTGGAATTTTGTCCATATAACTTAAAACGTCCATCTTTGTAAGTGCAATGTCTGTCGCAGCCTGAACTTCTACACCATAGCGTGTTGCTACGATATCAAGCGGTCCTACGCGGCGTGGGCGTCCTGTCTTTGCTCCATACTCATTTCCGGCTTTGCGAAGCTCTTCTGCTTCATCCCCGAACATTTCGCAAACAAAAGGTCCTTCTCCTACACAAGTTGAATATGCTTTAACAACTCCAACAACATCTGTGATTTTCGCAGACGGAAGTCCAGAACCAATTGGTGCATAAGCTGCAGTTGTATTTGAAGAAGTTGTATATGGATAGATTCCGTAATCAAGGTCACGCAGAGAACCAAGCTGTGCTTCAAAAAGAATGTTCTTTTTATTATCCTGTGCTTCCTTTAAGAAAAGTCCTGTATCACATACATATGGTTTGATTTTTTCACATGCGTTGTTGAGCCATTCATCAAGTTTTGCTTCTGTGTATGGTTCAGCTCCATAAACCTTTGTTAAAGTAAGATTTTTCCATTCCATGATATCAAGAAGATGCTGCTTTAATTCTGCCGGGTGGAATAATTCTCCTGCGAGAATTGTTTTTTTCTGATATTTATCAGAGTAGAACGGAGCAATACCCTGTTTTGTTGAACCGTATTTTTTATCTGCAAGACGCTGCTCTTCAAGACAGTCAAGATCACGGTGCCAAGGAACAAGAACAGAAGCACGGTCACTGATTTTCAAATTATCTGGAGTAAGGCTTACTCCCTTCGAAACAACTTCCTGCATTTCTTTCCAGAGATTTTCAGGATCGAGAGCAACACCATTTCCAAGAATGTTTACAACTCCGCTTCTGAAAATTCCTGATGGAAGAAGATGTAATGCAAACTTTCCTTTTTCGTTAATTACAGTATGACCTGCATTTCCGCCACCCTGAAAACGAACAACAACATCAAAATCTTCTGTTAAAAGATCTACCATGCGACCTTTACCTTCGTCGCCCCAGTTAATTCCTACTATAGCAGTACTTTTCATTTACATTACTCCGAAAATTAATGTACTTTCTTTATGGCGCTTTGTCAATTGCGAAGGTCGTTTTAACCGGTTATTCATGCTGAATTTAGTATAAAAAACTGAATACTAATACAGAAACAGCAAAAAATGTAAAAACAAAATCAGCAAATCCAACTTTGTAATCTCTGTAACAGCTGTCAGGTTTTCTAAAATAAAATCCCCGAAGTTCTGTTGCTGTTGTAGTTGATTCAATCTTTCTTACAGAAGAAAGCAAAAGAGGAAAGCACAATGGCAAAATGAGTGAAAGTTTTTTAAACGGATTTTTTATTTCAAAATCTACACCGCGTGCTTTCTGTGAATCAATAATCAGACTCATTTCTGATGCAAAAATCGGAATGAACCTAATGGAAGTAATTACTGTGTAAGCATATTTGTACGGAATATGCAAACTCTTTACAAGTGTATTTGCAAGATCATTTAAATTTGTAACAGAGATTACAATTGCAAGTGGAAGAGTTGCTCCTGTAAGTCTTAAAACTAAAATTAATGCTGTATTAATTCCAGTATCTGTAATCCCAAAATTTTCTGTAATTTTAAAAACAACATTTCCATCTCTTATACACAATAATTGAATGATAAAAAGAAAAATTGAAATTTTTAAAAGTCCTTTTAAAATTCCAAGACTTCTTTTAAAAACTCCGCATTTGCTTTTTCCTTCTCCGATTAATGCAATTAAAAGATTTAAAACAATAAGTCCAATAAGAAAATAAAACTTATCAGAAATAAATGCAGCAAGGCAGATAAAAAATGATAATAATAATTTTGAAATCGGATGCATTTTATGTAAGATAGAATCACCCTGCAAATAGTCCAGTAATCCTTTCATTTTTTTAACTCCTTAATTTTATCTATCATTTCATCAACTGTAAAAATATCTTTAAACTTATTTCCTAAAAGCATACATGTCTGTGCAATTTGAGGCGCAATAATGTGTGCTTTACTTAAAAGTTCTTTATCCTGTAATACTTTTCTTGTCTCTCCTTCGCCAATTATCCTGCCCTCTGTCATTACAATCACTTTATCAGCAAAATCTAGAACTACTTCCATATCGTGACAGACCATTACGACAGTTGTTCCGTTTTTATTAAGCTCCCGTATTTTTTCCATGAGCTCCATACATTCTTTATAATCAAGCCCTGTCGTCGGTTCATCAAGGATCATTATTTCAGGATTAAGAGCAATAATGCAGGCAAGACAAAGTCTCTGTCTCTGACCGCGGCTCATATTAAATGGTTCTGCATCAGGATTAAAACCAAAGGTAGAAATTGTTTCTTCAACTCTTCTTTTTATTTCTTCTGGATTAATTCCATTATTTTTTAAACTAAATTCAATTTCTTCTTTTACAGTTTCACAGCATATCTGTCTATCTGGATTCTGAAATAAAAATCCTATGTGGCGGGCAAGATTACTCACTTTTTCTTTTTTAGTATTTTTTCCTAAAACAAAAACATCACCTTCTGTTGGTTTTAATAAACCGTTACAGAGCTTTGAAAAAGTTGACTTTCCAGCTCCGTTAGAACCGATGAGGGCTACAAAATCACCTTTGTTTATCTTTGCTGTCAAATTATGAACTGTAGCTTCTACGCTGTATCCAAAAGTTACATTTTGAAGTTCAAGCATTGTCTGTTCCATATTACAAAATGCTCCTTACAAGTGATGCAGCTTCTTCTGCATTAATACATACAGATTTTTTCTTTTGACTGTTCTTTACTATTTTTTGTTTAAATAATTCATCGCTTAATGTCAAAACACGCGGACAGTTAATTCCGGCGTTTTCAAGTTCTGTTCTGTTACTTAAAACTTTTCTTACTTCATCATTAAAAAGAATTTTTCCCTGCTGCATTACACAAAGCTTTTTTGCAAATTCACAAAGAAGCATGATTTTCTGTTCTGCAACAATTATCGTAATTCCTTTTTCTTCATTCAATTTTTTTAAAAGTTCGAAAATCTGCAGGCTCGATGCAGGATCAAGTTCTCCAGTAGGTTCATCAAGAACAAGAATATCCGGTTCAAGAGCAACAATTGCTGCAATTGCAACTTTCTGTTTCTGTCCACCACTCAAACCAGATATTTCTCTATAACGAAGATTTTCAATTCCAACAGCTTTAAGAGCTTCAGTAATTCTTTCTTCAATTTTATCTTTTGGAACACCAAAGTTTTCAAGTCCAAAAAGAATTTCATCTTCAACAAAAAAACTAACGAGCTGACTTTCTACATCCTGAAAAACAGAACCAACACTTAATGCAAGTTCACCAGGTTTAATATCAAAAGTGTCTTTACCACAAACTTTTACACTCCCATAAAAATCTCCGGAATGTCTGTGTGGAATTATTCCGTTTATACATGAACACAGTGTGGATTTTCCTGCACCAGATTCACCGATAATTCCTATAAATTCACCTTTTTCAATTTTTAAATTTATATTCTCTAAGGAATTTTTCTTTCCTCTTGAATATTTAAATGTCAGATCGTTAATTTCTACCATTGCTGTCTCTTTATTTATTGATTGCTTTGTTAAGTGGAATATATAAAAGCTGAACAATTACGGCGTTGAACAATGCAGTACAAAGTACGATAGGTATATAAGCTGCAAGAGTTCCCTTTGCCATTTTAATAACTGTAATAAGAAGAACTGTATAAAGTCCACCAGATATAACTGTACTTATAAAAGTTGCAACTGCAGGTCCAAAGTTAAAACTCTTGATGTTAAAACTTACTTTAATAAGAAGACCCATTGCAATAGCACCAGCAAGTTCAGAAGCAAAATTAAGATACGGCTGACCAGGGAAGAACTGACAGATTGCACCGGCAAGAAGACCGATGATTGCACAGTAGATAAGTTTTGGTTTGATAAGTACAATTGCCATACAATACATTGCAATGATAAAGTTTGGTTTCATACCACCTATGTTGATGATTGATCCGACAAAGAATTTAAGAACTGCACCTGCAGCAAGTAATACTGCTGTAAGCAAAAGATCTCTCAAAGAAAGTCCTTTTTTTTCTTCCTGTTTTAATACACGTTTTTCCATAATAATGACTCCTTTAATTTTTCCGCTTATCAAAAATCTTTGCGCACAGATTTCTAAAGTCGGTGTTACTAATTACAGTAACCTTGTTACTGTAGATAATATCGGGATAAAATGTTTCTGTCAATAGAATTTATAAAAAAGTTTTATTTTTCTAAAAGCTACTTTATTGCAATATTGCGGACAGAAAGATCGCCTTGAAGACCTTTTTCGCCAACATCAAAAATAAGGCTGTGTACTCTTTTCCAGCTGAACAGACCTTCGCCGTTGTACCATTTGTTTTCTCTGTTAACCCACGCACCAATATCAGCAAAATCTTTAAGCGGAATTCTTACAATATGCCATTGTCCATCTGCAGGAACAGTATCATTTTTTATAGATTTTCTGCATCTCCATGGGAGTCCTGATTTTCCTGCATCTAAGATTTCTTTCTGTTCAAAATATACTTCCAGAGACAATTTTTTCTGGTTTGTACGGATTTCAAATTCAAGAAATTTTCCACTGTCAACAAACGAAGATAAATCCACATTATCTCCAAGAGGTATCTCTATTCTTTCATATGAATTTGTTTTACCAAAATAAATATATGAATCTTCTGTTCGATCATCTCTTTTATTCACTCTGACATAATTTGGATAATACTGCTCAAGAAGAATTCCCTTTACAAAACCATTTTTATAAATTGTATAATCTCCTGTTCTTTTTGCATTTTCAAGCCACGAAAGCCGGACACGCTTTTTTTCTTCAGGAACTTTAAATCCCAGAGCTTCGACAATTCCTTTATTTAAATCTTCAGGAAAATTCACTTTACCAGGCCAGATATTTTTATCATTGAATACACCAAAAGAATTTTTATAATCCCAGCTTAAACGGATAATATTTCTTTCATCCATCCACTTTGCTTTAAGACGATACCAGTTGATGCGGTCTTCTTCATCGGCAAAATTCATCTGAGTACCCCACTCGTTACACATCAAAGCGACTCCACGTTTGTTCGCAAGTTTTACTGCTTCGTTAAGAGGTTTTACAAGATTTGCTTCGCTGGCTTCTTTTTCGTAACTGCTGAATAAATATTCTATCCAATCCTGCTCTATCTGATTTTTAGGAAGCTGCGGCATTTTTTCTTTCGAATACGGAAAAGGTATGTGCCTTACATTTTCAAGACCATTTCCGCCCTTATCTCCTACCCAATTTGCACCCTGATGTGTAAATAAAAATGGAGTATAATCATGAAAATTTAAAATTATATTACTGTCTTTATAATCCGGTAACTGTAACATCGAATTAATTGAATGCCAGTCCGCTCCGCCTACAATCACAGTATGTGTTTTGTCTATCTGGCGGATTTTTTTTAATACATTACCCTGAATTTTATTCCACTTTGAAATATCAGAAGCCAGACTACTGCTTTTAAAATGCGGTTCATTCATTATTTCATAAAGAACATATTCTCCAGAATCTTTATAACGCTCTGCAATCTGTGTCCATATTTTTATAAGCATATCCTCAACGTCAGGCCTTGTCTTACTATTTCCGCCACAGTCATTGTGAAAATCAATAATCATGTACATTTTTAACTCTGTACACCATTCGACAGCATTATCAATTTTTTCCCAGAGCCAGTCTTCTATGATAAAATCCGGTTTGTCAGAACTCATTTCTTCAAAATGAATCGGAATACGGATGATTTCTACTCCAAGACTTTTTATATCTATAAAATCCTGTTTTCCAAAAAATTCTGATTCTATATTTGAATATTCCCGCCTGTACAATTCAAGCCAGTTAGATAAATTAAGTCCTTTTGAAAACGGCATCGTAACGTTTACTCTAGGTATTTCTTTTCCGTCGTTTTTTTCCTGCGCAATTATAGCACTCATTCCCAAAACTAAAATTGCGAATGCTAAAAAAATGCATTTAATCTTTTTCATCAAAATCTCCCAAGAGCCATTTACCAGAAGATTTTCCTTTAATGCGGAACCGGTTTTAAACTCTCATCTTAAAATTATAACATGGATTTTACAAAAGAGAAAAAAAAGCCGTCCTCATTCCGCCCGGTTTCTTCCATAAAAGATGTGGACATACCCAAACAGCAAATATCCCTTGAAAAAATTCAACTTATATAATAAACTGTTACTACAAATAGGAACACGCGTTTATTAAGCCCGTAAATAAGGAAGTATTTATGTCAAAACAAATGATTATGGGAAACCAGGCCATTGCCCTTGGTGCTTTAAAAGCCGGAGTAAAACTCGTTGCAGGATACCCTGGAACCCCTTCCAGCGAAATAATTGAATTCATCTCAAAATACAAGGATAAAACCAAAACCTATGTCGAATGGTCTGTAAACGAAAAAGCTGCTGTCGAAGTTGCTGCCGGAGCAAGTTATGCCGGCGCGCGGACTCTCGTTACAATGAAGCAGGTCGGTTTAAACGTTGCAAGTGACCCTGTAATGTGCCTTTCTTATGTCGGAGTTAAAGGCGGAATGGTTATAATAAGCGCAGATGATCCGGGTCCTATTTCAAGTCAGACTGAACAGGACACAAGAAATTTTGCACAGTATTCCAAAATCCCGTGCCTTGATCCGTCAACTCCGCAGGAAGCTTACGAAATGATTCAGGAAGCCTTTGAGCTTTCAGAAAAATACAACACTCCTGTTTTTGTACGCCCGACAACACGCGTTGACCACGCCTACGAAAGCATGGAATTTCCTGAGCTTACAGAGGTTTCTTCCAATGCTGAATTTACCAAAGACACTCAGCGCTGGGTAATTTTCCCGAGAACTTCTTTTATGAACCACAAGCGTATTTTTGAACGCAACGAATCAGTTCTTCCAGGCCAGTTCAGTAAATCGCGCTTTAATATAGTAAAAAACAGCGAAGGCAGTAAATTAAATTTTATCGCCGGCGGAATTTCTTACTGCTATTTAATGGAAGCGCTCGAAATTTTAAAAATTCCTGCATCAGTTTTAAAAATCGGAACTCCTTACCCGTTCCCAAAAGAACTCGCCCTCGACTTTATTAAAGCCCATGGCGAAGTTACAGTATTTGAAGAACTGGATCCATTCTTAGAAGAAAATCTTTTTTTACTGGCAGGAGAAAAAAATCTTACAGTAAAAATTCACGGTAAAAAAGACAGGACTGTCCCAGAAGCGGGCGAGCTCTCTGTCGAAATCGTAAAAGCAATCATAGAAAAATTAAACGGCAGTTCAGGCTCAGAGGCTTCTAAAAATGCACAGAGTCAAAGCGCCGCACCTCTTTCAAACTCTGCAGAATCTCCAGAACTTCCTGTTCGTCCTCCTGTATTATGCGCAGGCTGTCCTCACCGCGGTTCATTCTATGCAGTAAAGCTTGCAACAAAAGATAAAAAGACAGCTTACTGCGGCGACATCGGATGCTACACTCTCGGAAACGCAAAGCCGCTTGATATGTGCGACACATGTCTTTGTATGGGAGCCGACATCACAATGGCTCAGGGCTTTTACCACACAGAACCAGAGCGCCTCTGCTTTAGCTTTATCGGTGACTCAACCTTCTTTGCAAGCGGAATTACAGGCGTTGTAAATGCAGTTTACAATCAGTCGCACCAGACTCTCTGTATTCTCGACAACTCTACAACTGCAATGACAGGCCACCAGCCGCATCCTGGAACCGGAGTTACAATGATGGGCCAGGCAGTCGATAAAATAAGCATTCCTAAAATTCTTGAAGCTGTCGGAGTAAAACCGATTATCGAAGTAAATCCATTCAACCTGGAAGAAGCAGTAGATGCAGTTAAAAAAGCATCAGAGGCTCCTGGTGTAAGTGCAGTAATTTTTAAATCGCCTTGTATAAGTGTTGCATCAAAGCTCGGTTATAAATTTCCTGGAACAAAAAAAGTTGATTCTGCAAAATGTATCGGCTGCCAGAAATGTATTAAAGAACTCGGATGTCCTGCATTAAGTATAAGCACTCAGACAAAGGCAAATGGAAAACAGATAGTAAATATCGACAGTTCATTATGTACGGGATGCAGTTTATGTTCACAGGTATGTCCTGTTAAAGCAATTGATTAACGGAGATTTTTATATGAGTAAGAGTATTATAATTTGTGGAGTCGGCGGTCAGGGAACAGTACTCGCCGCAAAAGTTCTTTCTCAGGCAGCGCTTTCATGCGGACAGCATGTGCTTTCTGCAGAAACAATCGGAATGGCACAGCGCGGCGGTTCTGTAGTAAGTCATGTAAGAATCGGCGATGATGTTTATTCACCGTTAATTCCAAAAGGACAGGCCGACATCATAATCGCATTCGAAGCAGCAGAAGCAGTGCGTAACATTGATTATCTTAAACCAGACGGAACAGTAATCATCAACAATAAAATTATTCAGCCTGTAACAGCAAGCTTAACCGGAAAATCTTTTTCGACACAGACAATGATTGATTTTTTAAAATCAAATTTTAAAAACGTAATCGTTGTAGACACCGATGAGCTTTGCAGTAAACTCGGTTCAACTAAAGTGGCAAACATAATCTTACTTGGAGCTGCATGCAAAACAGGGCTAATCGAAAAAGACCAGCTCAAAGACGCATTAAAGCTTCTCGTTAAACCGGAATTTTATGAGCTTAACATAAAGGCTCTCGAGGCAACTCTATGACTGAACTTGAACAGGCAAGGGAATTTTTTATAAACGACCGCTACGCAATGGTGACAACCGGCATCCAGATAGAAGATGTCGGCACCCATTACGCAAAATGCTCACTCAAAATCGACGAAAGGCATCTTAACGCAAACAACCATGTAATGGGCGGCGTTTTCTTTACGCTTGCAGATTTTACATTTGCAGTAAGCTCAAACCGCGGCTCAGAAAAAACCGTCACGACAAACAGCACAATCACATACCTTGGACGCGTAAAAGGCGACACCCTCATTTCAGAAAGCCGCCTCATCAAGTCCGGCGCAAAAATGTGCACTTACGAAATCTCAATAAAAGACAATCTCGATAACCCTATTGCCCTTATCGTCACAAGCGGAATGTACGTATAAAAATTACTGTTGACAGAATCCGCATTATGCATTACTATAAAAAGTATCAAGTTACTATACAGAGAGGCATAATAAATGAAAATGACAGATACACAGCTCGAACAGATCCGCTCACAGATTCGCCGCGTTAAGGCATGCGGAAACCCTTTTTATACCGAGCGCTTTAAGAACGTAAATCCAGATGACATTAAAACTCAGGCAGACTTTGAAAAACTCGTACCGTTCTGCTCAAAGCAGGACCTCCGCGATGCATATCCACTCGGACTTGCAGCAGTTCCGGAAGAAGAAATCGTCCGCATTCACTCTTCAAGCGGAACAACAGGCTCCCCGGTTATTATTCCATATACAAAAAAGGATGTCGAAGACTGGGCTATCATGTTTTCACGCTGCTACGAAATGGCAGGAATTACAAATAAAGACCGCATCCAGATTACACCGGGATATGGACTTTGGACAGCAGGTATCGGCTTCCAGGCAGGCTGTGAACGCCTCGGAGCAATGGCAATTCCAATGGGACCTGGAAACACAGAAAAGCAGCTTCAGATGATGCAGGACTTAAAGGCTTCTGTAATCTGCGCAACTTCTTCTTATGCCCTTTTACTTGCTGAACAGGTAGAAAAACGCGGCCTCATGGATAAAATTCATCTTAAAAAAGGTGTAATCGGTTCTGAACGCTGGGGCGAAAAAATGCGCAACAGAATTAAAAACATCCTCGGAATCGAGCTTTATGATATTTACGGACTTACAGAATGTTACGGTCCAGGAATCGGAATTAACTGTACAAACCAGACAGAAGGCATTCATATTTTTGATGATTATCTTTACATCGAAATTCTTGATCCTGTAACAGGAAATCCTGTACCGGAAGGAGAAATCGGAGAAATTACTTTGACAACACTTGTTAAAGAAGGCGCTCCACTTTTCCGCTTTAGAACACATGACCTTGCAGCCTTTATTCCAGGTGAATGCCCTTGCGGTTCTAAATATCCGCGCATTTCTCACATCATGGGAAGAAGCGACGACATGGTTAAGGTTAAGGGAAACATTATTTTCCCAAGCACAATCGAAGACGTAATTAATTCTGTTCCGGGTGCATCAAGTGAATACCGTGCAGTAATTGAACACGTTGACGGTAAAGACCAGATGACTGTAATCGTAGAAGTAGAAGGCGGAACTGACCGCACAGAAGTTTCTTTACAGATTCAGTATACATTTAAACAGAAATACAACATGACTCCAGAAGTAAAAGTTGTGGGCATCGGAGAGCTTCCACGCAGCGAAAAGAAAACAAAACGTATCGAAGACAGAAGATTCAATTAATTATTCAGAAATTAATTTAATCTTGCATAAACAATTCTGCATTCAACAATAAGAAGCAGTATTGCTACATAAGAAAAGAGATTAATTGGAGACGGCATGATTGCAAAAAAATCATAAAGCCCGTGAAGCATTATTGCATAAACTAATGCGTTCCATTTAATCTCTTTTATTTTTACTGAATAAACAAACATTCCAAGCAAGCCAGCTGCAAATGTATGTATCGCAATTGAAGTAAATGAACGAAGATAAATCATGTGCAAAAGAATTTCTCCACCAGAAAGACTTGCTTTTTGAATTGAATTTATAGTATAAACAACAGATTCAAAACAACCTAAAAACAGTCCTGCTAAAAGTGAATATAAAAACATCTGCTTTAAATTAATATTCTTTTTTGGAAAGAGAAAAAGTGTCCCGCACTTTATTCCCTCTTCGATAAATCCATATAGAAGAACTGCCCTTAAAAGCAGCATAAAAAATGTCTGATTTTTTACAGAAAAATGATCTCCAACAAAAAACTGCAATACTGTTATCGGTATTAAAGCAATCAATCCGATGAGACATGCTGTCAATTCTTTTACGATAGAAATTCCATCTATAAGAATCTTAAAAAGGAGAAAAACTGTAATAAGCGGAATAAAACAAAGAATTATTGGTGCATAAATATTCATGCAATAAGTATAAAATATCAGTTGGACTTTTGCAATTAAGAAAGCTATAATTATAGTATGAATATTAATAAATCAATTATTCTTGTAGGAATAAAACACTGCGGAAAATCTACTCAGGGAAAAGCTCTGGCTTTAAAACTTGGTGTCGCTTTTTTTGATACAGACACAGTCATCGAAGAGCTTACAGGAAAATCAGCAAGAGAAATTTACAACACAGAAGGTAAAGATTCATTTTTATCTGCTGAACAGACCGCATGCCGTCATCTAAATTCAATTATAAAATCAAAGCCTTCTGTCATCGCAACCGGCGGCGGAATATGTGATAACGAAGAAGCATTGCGATTTTTAAATACAAATTCTGTTTTTGTGTATCTTTGCATCGACGAAGAAACTGCCGTTAAACGTATTTTAAATGAAGCCAAAACAGATGGTGAAAAAATTACGGATGTTAATTCTCTTCCGTCTTACATAGCTAAAAAAAATCCGTCCACCATTTCTGATGTCCGGACTTTCTTTCATTCGTTCTACACAGAGCGCACTAAAAAATATGAAATGCTTGCAGATTTTACAATCGAACAGGGCACGCTTTCTGCAGACGAAATAACAAAAAAGATAGAATCGCTTTTGCGTTAGTTACAGCCACCGCAACCGCTTCCACATCCGCCGTCACTTCCGCAGCCACCACAGCTTGAGCAGCCTCCACCACATCCACCGCAGCCATGCGAGTTCATCTGTGCAAGTTCTTCTTCGGTCAAATCTCTTACACTTACAATTTCTACATCAAAATGAAGTTTTTTACCTGCAAGTTCATGATTCGCATCAATTGTAATTTTATCGTCTTCTACTTTTGTTACTGTTACAATTGCAGGACCTGCTGGACTTGAACCCTGAAACTGCATTCCAACCTGAATGTCTACAGAAGTATCAAACTGAGTTCTTGGAACTTCTACGATGAGTTTTTCATCATATTCACCATAAGCATCCTTTGGTTCAACATCAACTGACAGTTTATCACCAGGTTCTTTACCTTCAAGTTCACGTTCAAGGCCTGTAATAAGATATCCGTTCCCGTGAACATACTGCAAAGGATCTCTTCCAACAGAAGAATCGATTTCCTTTCCTTCTGTATCTGTTAATGTGTAGTGAATTTGAACTACTTTATTGCTTTCAATTTTCATTTACATTTCCTGTACGATTTCTGTAATTTCAGGAATTGCATCTTTTACATAAGATTCAACGCCCATCTTTAATGTCATTGTAGCCATAGGACATGAACCACATGCACCAACTAATTTAACATGGACACGATTTTTATCATCAATTGAAACAAATTCCATGTCTCCACCATCTGCCTGCAGCTGAGGTCTGTATGCATCCAAAACTTCTATTACTTTTGCTTCGAGTTCTTTGTCTGCCATAATTTTTCTCCATTAAATAATCTAAATAAAATATACTAAAAAAAATCGTAATTTACAATTACTTTTCAAAATATGCAATCATATATTGTCCGCACGGAACAAATTTAAGGCTTTCATACAGTTTTCTTGCATTTTCATTATTAACTTTTACAAATAATACAGCTTTTTTTTTGTTCTGCTGAATATAATTTAAAAGATTTCTCAATGCAAATTTCGTTATTCCCTTACTACGATAATCTTTTTTACAATAAACCCCACCAATCTGGTAATATTTTATTCCTATTCCGTTTGTCGCAACTTTAGCTACAGCTGTATCAGAATCTTTTAAAAATGCGGCAAATACATTTTGAGTTGTTAAAGATCTGTTTAAAATAAAATTTATCAATTTTTCATTATCATCATGCTTCATAACCTGAACTTCTTCTATCTGATATCCCTGTTCAAGTACAAAAAGCTTTTGTAAATCATCTATGTTGCATTTTTTTACTGTAACATCGTCTCGTATTTCTATTTCTTTTGAATAAATTTCATCAGAAAAATCATTTTCCATCAGAATATATTCATTGGCCTTTATTTTCTTTTTTCCGATTTCTTCTAAGATTGAATTTATAAAAACACTTCCATCGTATTCACCGTAAACACATGCAACTTTGTGTTCTGATAAAAAATTTTTTACGATGCATTTAAGTTCCTGCATCTGTTCCGCAGAAAACTCCTTAACCGGAATATAATGAAGAAGTGTCGTAATATTTTTTAAACAAAAAAAAGCGCAGAATTTATTTTCATCATTTTTTTCGATGACAAAAACATTTTCTGCGTTCTGTATAATCTGTTCCATCAGAGCTGTACATTCCCTTTCATTATCTTCAAGAAAATGTACAGCCTTGTCTGTCTCGTCACTTCGAAGCAGACGTAAACAAAAATTAGTCTTCAAGTTTTTTATAAGCATCAAATGCTGCTTCAATTTCAGGATCGTTATCTTTTACAATAAGGCTTACTGCAATTGCAACAACAAGGTTCAAAATAAATGCCGGTAAAATTTCATAAATACCAAAGATTGGACAAATAGTTGCCGGAAGTCTGTTCCATACAATTACTGCAATACCACCAGTAACAAGACCTGCAATTGCTCCAGTCTTTGTAATTTTTTTCCAGAAGATAGAAAGAAGAACAAGAGGTCCGAGTGTTGCACCAAATCCTGCCCATGCGTTAGAAACTAATTTAAATACAGAACTCTTTTCATCGATTGCAATTACAAGTGCGATAACAGCAACTGCAACTACTGCAAGACGACTTACAAGAAGAACTTCGTCATCCGATGCATTCTTTTTAATCCAGCATTTGTAAACGTCCTGACTGAATGAAGAAGAAGCAACAAGAAGCTGTGAATCTGCTGTACTCATAGCAGCAGCAAGAATAGCACAAAGGAAGATACCTGCAACAAATGCAGGGAACATTAATTTGATTGTTTCACTAAATACTGTTTCTGCTTTTGATGCATCAAGAACCTGTGGAAGATAAACTGTTCCGAGAGATCCAACTAATACAGCAACTGCAAGTGCAACGATTACCCAGATAATTGCAACTCTTCTTGAAGTTGTAATTTCTTTATTAGAACGGATTCCCATAAATCTGATGATAAAGTGTGGCATACCAAAATATCCCAGTCCCCATACAACTGCAGAAATTACAGATGTAATTCCGAATGACTGATTAGCAGAAAACTTTTCTTTCATGATATCACCAAACTCGCCGGACATAGCACGGTTTCCAAAAGAACTTACAGCAGAAAATGCTTCTGTTGGTCCTTTCAAAACAAAAAGCATTACACATCCCGTAATAATAAGTGCAATGAACATTAATGTTCCCTGAACAAAATCAGTTGAACATACAGCCATATAACCACCAGTTACTGTGTAAGCAAGAATTACAACAAAACCGATTATCAAACCAAGATGATAGTTAAGTCCGAATACAGACTGAAAAAGCTTTGCGCAGGCAACAAGACCAGAAGCAACATAAATTGTAAAAAATAAAATATTAAAAATTACAAGAACGGTTGCAAGAATATGACTCTTGTCCTTAAATCTGTTTGTAAAAAATTCTGGAAGAGTAATTGCATCACCAAAAGCAATCGTACATTTTCTTAAAGGCTTTGCTACAATGAGCCAGCTTAAATAAGTTCCGACTGCAAGACCAACTGCTGTCCAGAATGCTTCTTTCATTCCACCAAGATAAGCAAGACCAGGAAGTCCCATCAAAAGCCATCCTGACATATCAGAAGCTTCAGCACTAAGAGCAGTTACCCATGGACCCATTTTTCTTCCACCAAGAAAGAAGTCACTTGCTGAATTGTTTTTTTTCATAGTTCTTAATCCAATAAAAACCATGAATCCCAGATAAACGATAAATGCACAAATATGTGCGACCATCTGTGGTGTCATATGCCACTCCTAAAAATATTGAATAATGATTTAAATTATAAATTCCTATTCAAGATTCGGCAACAATAAATTTTAGTTTCTGAACGAATGTATTGGCGCTGGAATTCTTCCGCCGCGGTTGATAAAATCTGCACAGCCAAATTTACTTACAGGCATAACAGGACATCCACCAAGAAGTCCGCCAAACTCAACCCATTCCCCGGCTTTCTTTCCAGGAGCAGGAATCAAGCGGCATGCCGTAGTTTTGTTATTTACCATTCCGATCGCAAACTCATCAGCAAGAATTCCAGAAATAGTAGTTGCCGGAGTATCACCAGGAATTGCAATCATATCAAGCCCAACAGAACATACTGTCGTCATCGCTTCGAGCTTTTCAAGACAGATTGAACCGTTCTTTGCAGCTTCTATCATTCCTTCATCTTCTGAAACAGGAATAAACGCACCGCTTAAACCACCGACATTTGTCGACGCCATAACACCGCCTTTTTTAACCATATCAGTAAGCATTGCAAGAGCAGCAGTAGTTCCAGGAGCACCGCAGCCGTCAAGACCAATTTCTTCAAGAATGCGTGCAACAGAATCTCCTACAGCAGGAGTAGGAGCCAGAGAAAGATCAAGAATACCAAAATCTACACCAAGGCGGCGAGCGGCTTCACTTCCAACAAGCTGACCCATTCTTGTAATCTTAAACGCCATCTTTTTAATTCCGTCAGCAAGAACATTAATCGGCTGACCTTTATATTCGCGAGCTGCAGCAAGAATAACTCCAGGGCCTGATACACCGACATTAATTACACAGTCAGCTTCTCCCGGTCCATGAAAAGCACCTGCCATAAACGGATTGTCTTCAGGAGCATTGCAGAAAACAACAAGCTTTGCACAGCCGTTTACTTCGCAGTTTTTAGAAACCTCTGCAGTCTTTACGATAGTTTCTCCCATCAGTTTAACTGCGTCCATATTGATGCCGGATTTTGTCGAACCGACATTTACCGAAGAACATACAAAATCTGTTGAAGCAAGGGCTTCTGGAATTGAATCAATCAAAATGCGGTCGGCTGGTGTTATTCCCTTTTGAACTAAAGCCGAAAAACCACCGATAAAGTTTACACCAAGCTCGTGGGCACAGCGGTCCAGAGTTTTAATATACGGAACATAATTCTTTGCCTCGCTTGCACCTGCAACAAGCGCAATCGGAGTAACAGAAATTCTTTTATTGATGATAGGAACGCCAAATTCTTTTTCGATATCCTGCCCTGTTTTTACAAGATTCCCGGCTTTTTTCATAACCTTGTCATAAATCTTGTCGCAGGCTCTCTTACTGTCAGAATCTGCACAATCAAGAAGCGAAATACCCATCGTAATACAGCGGATATCCAGCTTCTGTCTCATAAACATATTAACTGTTTCCTGAATCTCAACTGGTGAAAAAATCATAAAATTCCTCTTATTATGCTGAATTTCAGTTTACAGAAAAAAGCGCTTTTTTACAATTCATTTTCCTTTAATTATGTCATATAATTTTACCATGAAAATTTTAGTTGTTAATAATCTGCTTGAACAGAACCATATCGACCTCATCAAATCCCAGGCCGATTCGCTTGGTGCAGAAGTTCGTTTTTATAATAGCGACAGCGAAATACCGCAAAGTGATTACAATACCGACATAATTTACGGCTTTGCTCCTTCCATAGTGAACACAAGCAGAAACCTTAAATGGCTGTGTGTGCCGTGGGCTGGTGTAGATTCAATTTTAAAACCAGGTTATTTTGCAAACGAAGACTGTATCTTAACCAATGCCGCGGGCGCGTATGGCGTTTCCATCGCAGAACACATGATTTCGACCGCCCTTGTAATGATGCGGCGCTTACACGAATTCTTTAAAGAAACTCAGGAAGGTAAATGGCTTTCTCCACGACCACAAAAATCATTAAAGGACTGCCGCATCACAGTTTTAGGAACAGGCGACATCGGAACAACCTTCGCCATCCGCGCCCGCGCTTTTGAACCCAAAAACATTACAGGCGTATGCCGCAGCGGAATAAACACAAATAAAGTTTATGATTCAGTTATTCCGGTTACTAAGTTAGATTCTGTTTTACCCGAAACAGATTTACTTGCAATGAGCCTTCCTTCTACTCCCGAAACACAGGGCATTCTTTCAAGAGAACGCATTAAGCTTTTACCAGAGGGCTCATACATCATTAACGTCGGCCGCGGCTCTGCAATCGACGAAGATGCACTTGCAGACAGTCTCGAAAACGGACATCTTGCAGGAGCTGCCCTTGATGTATTTAAAACAGAGCCTCTTCCACAAAACAGCCGCTTATGGAATACAAAAAATCTTTTGATTACACCGCACGTTGCAGGTAATATGACAATTAAGTATACAAAAGATAAAAATGTTGCCATGTTTTTAGAAGACTTAAAGAATTTTGTCGAGCATAAACCGCTTCACTATGTTGTGGATAAAAAACTCGGATATTAATTTTATTTCGGATATTTTATTATGGATAAAAAGTTTAAAGTTAAAACAACAGAAACACATTGTCTCGGCTATATGATTTTATCAAAAAAAGAATTAAAGGAATTTCAATCACAGCAGGATGATACACAGGCAACCGATGCAAGTCTTTATACGACAAATTTTTACAACCCGTACATCGACATTATCGATGAAATAGCCAACGGTAAATATCTTGTAATGCGTCATTTTTATTAATCTTTTTTCCGCAAGTATTTTTTTTATCCGTATTTTATGTTATAATATTTTTATATTTCAAAAACGAAAGGATAAAAAATGATTTACGAATTAGAAGACACATCAAAAGTTCAAGACCTGTTTAAAGACTGGAATGAAACTCTTATTTACTCATGCCTTGAAAAAGTTATGGGAAAAGTTTTTGTTACAGATACTCAAAATCCAAAATCGGCATTTGCATTTGTCGGATGCTTCGGCTTTTACGCAGGAGTTCCGGAGCGCGAGCTTGTAATTAATAAACCTGATGGCTTTGTAATAATGGTTCCGCAAAACGAAGCCTGGTCTTCTTTAATCGAAGAATGCTTTCCGACTGCAATCCGCACAACAAGATATGCAATCAAAAAAGATACAGAATTTGATACAGAACTTTTACAGAAAAATGTAGATTTACTTCCAGAAGGATATCAGTTAAAAGACATCGATTCTGATATTTACGACATGTGTCTTAAAGATCCTGTTACATTTGACTTTGTCTCTGCATTCGAAACAAAAGAAAGATATCTTAAGCTTGGCCGCGGAATTGTAATATTAAAAGACGGAAAATTTGTTTCTGGCGCATCATCTTATACACGCTACAAAAACGGAATCGAAATAGAAGTTGATACAATAGAATCAGAACGACAGAAGCATCTTGCAACTATAGTCAGTTCAGCTTTAATACTGCGCTGCTTAAAGGAAGGTTTATATCCAAGCTGGGATGCACAGAATTTAAATTCCGTGCATCTTGCAGAAAAACTCGGATATGAATTTGATCATGAATACATCGCCTATCAGGTAGCTGCTTCTGAGCGCACGCACTAGAGTGTATTCAGCCTGGCAAACTCCAGACTTGATGGTGCAATATAAATTTATTCTTCTACGCCAAGCTGTTTTGTGCCCGAAGTTTTATTTCCAATCCATTCCCAGACTGCGACATCTTCCTGTCCCATTCTCCAGAATGCAATCGTATTATATTTTTTTGATTTGTACATTTTCGCTCTTTCATAATTAGAATAAGCGTCTTCGTACCAGCCTGTTACAGTAACTTCGATTTTATATTCGTAGTGAGGAACACCTTTTTCACGTTCAATTTTAACGACATTATTTTCATGTGCCTGACGGTTCATTCCGTTAAATGCCCATGCCTGCTGAACAGGATCGCTCGACCATGTTCTTCCATAAAATGGAAGACCCATTATATATTTTTTTTCAGGCCATACAGTTTTTGCATAATCAGCAACTTTTACACACCAGTCATATGAAGCAATTGATCCTGCCGGCCCTTTTGTCCAATGTTCATCGTAAGCCATTATCATAATGCGGTCAGCAATCTTTCCAATTTTCTGATAAGAATAAACATCTTTTTTTAATGTCTTTGTTCTGGCTGGAACACATACAGTAAGAGGTTTTTTTCCGAGTCCTTTTTTAAGTTCCTTTAAAAACTCATAAAAATTTTCATCATCGCGTGCTGGAACTAATTCCCAGTCAACCTGCAGACCGTCAAAATCCTTTGCTGCATCAAGAAGCCCCTTTACAATTTTATCGCGGCACTTAAAATGCGGATCAAGACAGAAATGCGAAAGCGAAGTACTTTCACAAATCGTAACAAGATGAACTCTTCCCTTAAATTTATCACTTATGCATGTACGCATCGGGACATTTACAAGTTCACCATAACTGTTAATTTCTGCAGCAAAAAGTGCAACATCTGTAAGCGGAGTATCATATTTATAGTCTGCAAGGCGGGAAACCATTACATAGCCCCAGACTTCATCAAATAAAACAGGTTCACCTTTTATATCGCTGTTCCATTTGTAAGGATGTGAATAATCAGGATACATCACACCTTCTTCTGTGATTGTCTTTTCTGTTACTTTTGGATAAGTTTTTTTCTTCGTATCTGCCCCAATCAAAGCAGTACTAACGCAAAAACAAATTCCGACAGCAATAATTTTTCTTAAATCAAGTAATGAGGCTTTTTCCATAGTTTTTCTCCCAGTATAATACTAATTTATCGGCAGATTATCCTGTACATTGGAGAGGCTTTTGGATAAAATTCGAGAATATTTTTTTCACAGTCAAGCACTTCTGAAGCATCATGAGTTACATGAAGTAAAGTTGTAGTTCCACTCTCTGCAACAATTTCAAGAAGATCAAGAATTTTCTGTCTGTAATTTTCATCAAGACCATGGCATGGCTCGTCCAAAATCAAAACCGGCGGACATTTTACAGCAGCTCTCAAAATTAAAATGGCTCGCTGTTCTCCATAACTTATCGAATTAAATGCTTCACTTTCGCGACCTTTAAATCCACCCAAAGCCAGCCATCTTTTTGCAGCCGCCTTTTCTACATCCGTTGCCGCCTCATAAAGCCCGATTGAATCCCTAAAGCCCGAAATAATGACATTTTCCAAAGTCGTAGATCCAACCATTCTATATTCAACATGAAGCCTGTAAGAAACAATTCCAAGCTTTCGTTTTATATCCCAGATTGTTTCACCGCTTCCCCGGCGTGCTCCGAAAATCTTTATGTCGTTTGAAAAAACCTGCATATTGTCGCCTGTTATAAGTTCAAGAAATGTAGTTTTTCCAGAACCATTTGGACCTCTTATAAGCCAGTGCTGTCCTTTTTTTAAGCTCCAGTTTAAATCAACAAGAACGTGATTGTCACCCCAGCCGACATTTACACTGTTCATTTCGATGAGGGTTTCTGACTCATCTTTTTCTGTATGAAGTACCTGTGTTTCATGCTGAATTTGTTCTAAATCGTTTTCAAATTCATTGCGGTCTTTACTTCTGTTTTTATCTTTTTCTTCATTCCTTTTTTCGATAATTTTTTCATATTCGGTTCTTGTACCGGAAAAAGAAACTTTCCCTTGAGTAAATTCAATTACATTATTAATCGCATCAGGAATTTCATGATATCTTTCCATTCCCAGTATAATTCTTGGAAAATCCATCGAGTCAGTTTCTTTTAACTGTTTTTTTGCAATCGTATCAAAAAAATCCAAAAGAATTTTACGGCTTTCGACATCAAGTCCTGCAAAAGGGTCACTTAAAATCAAAAGTTTTTTTCCGCTTATAAGTGCACGGGCAAGCAAAGTTCGCCTTATTTCACCTGTCGACATATATTTAAGCCCGCGGTCAAGTATTTTTTCTATTCCGCAAAGCTTTACCTGTGGATAAGTCTCAAGCCTCAAAGCCTCGTCCGGAAGCTTTGAGTTTTTCTTTACCTTTGTACCTAAAATAGCCTCTGCAAGAAAAACACGCCCTGTCCGGCCTATATCAACTCCACCTTCTACATATTCACTTTCATCGTTAATTCTCTCTTCCTCGATAAGTCGGGCAGCCTTTTCGAGAGACACAATTTCTACCGAGCCCTCAAATATATTTGAATAAACTGAATCCAACGGGTTCAAAGGCACAATATTCATCTGACCGCAAAGGGCTTTCAAAAATTCAGCCTTACCGCCTCCATTTGGCCCGATTACAAGCCAGGCTTCTCCACTTTTGAAATTCCAGTTAACGTTCTCTATTTTTACAGACTTTAAATCTTCGACTCTGCAGTCTTTTATTGTAATTAAATCTTTTACCATAATAAATTTCTCTTTCTTAAAAATGTATGTTATAATTATATCATTAAACAGAATTTTTTTGGAGGTAGTATGAAAAAGGTTTTTTCATCATTATTTGTTCTTGGATTTAGTTTTTTTACATTTGCAGGAGAACCGGTTTTAACAACTGCACCAACAGGTGGTGTAAAATCTTATATCAAAACAGATTACGTTGTAGCATCAAAATTCGGTGAATATTTCAGAACACCAAGTGCTAAATACCAGCATGTTTTCAATGAATTTGGTCAGGAAATCGAAAATTCAAGTCTTACAGTAGACGGAAAAGTTCTCGATAAAATTACATATTCTTACGATTCAAAAGGAAATATCACAGCGCAGACTGGTGTAGACGATGCAGGAAATATTCTCTGGAAGATTGTAAACACATATGATAAAAAAGGTTTAAAAACTGAAGAATCTGAATATGACGCAAAAGATTATCTTTCGAGCAAGTCAATTTTCAAATATACAGGAAATAACTGTACAGAAGAAACCCTTTACAACGGTCTTGGAAAAATTATCTGGAAAAATGTTTACGAATATGATGAAAACGGAAATTGTAAAACTTCATATTCATATTATTCAAATGGTGAACTTGAATCTAAAAAAACTTTTAAATACAACGATCAGAAAAAGGTTCAGGAAATATATTACTTTAATGAAGACGGCTCTTTAGAGAAAAAAGAACTTTACCGCTATGATGCAAATGGTGTATTAACAGAAATTGCAACATACACACCACAGAACAAGCTTTATCTGCGCAAATTCTTTAAATATGATCCAAAAGGAAATGTTTCAAAAGTAACTACTTACAGCATCGCTCAGAAATTTGGAACAACAGTTAATGAACTTGCAGGTATGAGCGATTATACATATCAGTACTAAATTACATAAACATTTTTTTAATGTAAAAAACCGCGATTTACTTCGCGGTTTTTTTAGAATTTAGCCTTTACTTTACTTGCCTTATTCTGACAGTTAATCTCAAACAGATTTTCTTTTCCGTCTACGTCAATTTTTGCCGTAATCACAAACTGCGACCCTGGAATTAAAAAATCATACCAGTGTCTCTTCGGCTCAACCACTTTAAAGCCAGGTGCATCCGATAAACAGGTTACCTGTTCTTTGGGTCCTTCTGTGCTGGCAGTTACCCTTATCATCGCTGCCATCATTGATTCTGATGGATGAACATAAAAATATACTTTTTTACTTTTACAGAAAACCAAAAGACCCCACAGAGAATCGGTCTTTTGCTGAGGTGTAAGATTAAGTTTTTCAAAAACAAGATTTCCCGCTCTGACAGCAGCCATTTCAATGCTCAATACGTGCTCACCAAAGCGTTTATTAAAATCATTGAAAAACTTTTGTTTAAGTTCCTCTGTGGTGTTTTCCATATTCATTATTTATTCTGCACTTACAATGTAAACATCAAAACAGATATAATCAGTTCCAGAAATTCCAACCTGTGGAATACCACGTCTTCCATATCCGAGTTCTGGTGGAATAACAATCGTTCTTGTTTCTCCTACTTTCATATCAAGAACCATCTGTTCAAAACCTCTAATCATCTGGCCGGCACCAACTACAAAGTCGATTGGATCGTGAGACTCTGGAACAAATTTAGTAGAACCGTCAAAAATATTTCCATCTACGGAATATCCTTTGTATTCTACGACTACCTTGTTTCCGTTTTTTACTTCGGCTCCATTTCCTTCTGAAATTACTTTGTAGTAAATTCCGTTGTCGGTTTTTGAAAAATCAGAAACCATTTTTTTAAGAACAGGGCTTATAAAAGATTCTGACTGTTTCTGAGCATGTGGAACAAGTTTATTAAAATCTTCCTGTGTTGCTGTAAATGCTTCTGCTTCTGCACCATTACGGATAATTTCGATATTAACGATTGTATCATTTCCCTGAATGCTGTCTACAACATCCTGTCCTGTTACAACCTTTCCGAAAATTGTGTGTTTATAGTTTAACCAGGGAGTTGGAACATGTGTAATAAAGAACTGGCTTCCGTTTGTTCCAGGACCTGCGTTTGCCATAGCAAGCTTTCCAGATTCATCAAAGATAAGTTCTTCAACCGGTTCATCCGGGAACTGATATCCAGGACCGCCTCTTCCACTTCCTTCCGGATCTCCACCCTGAATCATAAAATCTTTTATAACTCTGTGAAAAATCAACCCGTTATAAAATTTTTTTCCTTCTGCAGCATCAAGTGTTCCTTCAGAAAGACCAACAAAGTTTGTTACTGTAAGTGGTGCTGCTTTGTAAAAAAGTTCAACAATAATAATTCCTTTGTTTGTTTTAATCTCGGCAAATAAACCGTCTTTTCCTTCAATAACTTTTCTAGATTCCATACCTTTCTCCATTTTTTATATACACTTTATAATTGGTTTAAAATTAATTTACGACGCAGATGTCAAAACAGATATAATCTCCGCCCTTAATTCCAATCTGTGGAACGCCGGCACTTCCATATCCCAATTCTGGTGGAATTACAATTTTTCTTATTTCGCCCGGCTTCATATCTGCAACCATTTGATCAAATCCTTTAATCATTCCACCGGAACCAGTTATAAATTCCAATGGATCGTGTCCCTGCGGATGAAACTGTCTTGATGCATCAAAAATTCTTCCATTTATCATATATCCGCGGTATTCAACTTTAACTTTTTTTCCGTTGCCGATTTTATTTCCAGTTCCCTGTTTCAGAATCTGATAATAGATTCCGTTTTCAGATTCTGAACATCCTGCAACAGCTTCGTTAAAAATAGCTTTTTCAAATTCTTTTTTTACCTGTTTTGCAAGCGGAATTCTTTTATCGAAATCTGCCTGTGTTGCTGTAAAAGCTTCTGCTTCTGCACCATTACGATAAATTCTTACTGATTTAATTTTATCATTTTTCTGAATTGAATTAACTACATTCTGTCCTTCAATTACAGTTCCGAAAATCGTGTAATTATAATTTAAAGGTTCTGTAGGAACGTGTGTAATAAAAAACTGGCTTCCATTTGTGTCTGGACCGGAATTTGCCATAGCAAGTCTTCCTGCTACATCAAATTTAAGATCCTTTACAGGTTCATTTTCAAATCTATATCCTGGTCCACCATAACCTGTTCCTTCCGGATCTCCACCCTGAATAACAAAGTTTGCTTCTACACGATGAAATTTAAGACCATCAAAAAACTTTTTTCCTTTTGCTGCAGTTAAAGTTCCTTCTGCTAAACCGACAAAGTTTGTTACAGTAAGTGGAGTCTGTTTATAAAATAATTCAACTACAATATCTCCCTTATCTGTTGCGATAACAGCAAACAAACCTTCTTTACCTTCAATAGCTGGAATACTTTTTTTTGACGACTGCGCACATCCCGAAGATAAAATTCCACAAATCAATATAATAGCGCTAAAAAATTTTTTCATATTAATCTCCCGATTAATTTAAAATTGACCAATAATATAATCTTTAATTGCCCTGATTCTTGCAGTAAAAGATTTATTCATTTTATTTTCTAAAAAACCCATCTGCATAAAATCTGCAGTCATGGCAACATAAACAAAATATCCGTCGCCATTATCATAAACTGTTACTGCCATTTTAAATTTTCCAGGTTTTACTGCCTTGATAAATTTATATGACAGTGGAGTCAAATTCTCCATCTGCATTGTTACACATTTTTCAGTTTCCTGATATTGAATTTTATAATTTGCCTTTCCAAATGTATGTTCATCAAGCATTGCATAAATTGTTTTTCCGTTTGATGAACCATCTAAATCATCAGCAATTTTCGCTGTATTTTTTCCATCAGCAATTCTATACGCATCCTTGTATAAAACTTCATAACGCTGCCTTGTATTAGAATAATACAGCATGCCCTTCATATCAGAAATTGAACGAACAATCTTTGATACAGTTTTTATACTTGTATCAACTTTTGATTTATCTTCTTTTTTGCTTTTATTAACAAGCTCCTCTTTCGTAACAAAGAATAAGGCTTCCGAAGCATATCCGGTTTTTTCAGACATATTTCCGAAAATAAATTTCTTTACACTTTCTTCATGTTCGGTTTTCGGAAGCAATCTTACTTCGTTATCACTTTCCGTAAAACGATGAAATTTTTCATCATTTTCCTGTGGATAAATAAAAGCACTGCCAGTGGCCAGAACCACGGCAAGAGAAAAAATCAATTTAGATGTTCTTATAAACAGTTTCATTAACATAATCCTTTATAGAATACGCGTACCTGTTTATATAAACCATCTCCTTCGCTTTTAGTTTCAATATCCGGGATATCATTTAAAGTTGTATGAATAAGTCTTCTTTCAAACGGATTCATCGGTTCAAGTAAGATAGAGTTTTTACTTGAACGTACTTTATCTGCTGTTGTATATGCAAGGCGTACAAGAGATTCTTCGCGTCTGATACGATAGTTTTCTGTATCAAGAATAATGCGAACATCTTCATGACCAAGTTTACCTGCATAAACATTAAGTAAAAGCTGAAGAGCATCAAGGTTTTTACCTTTGCGTCCAATCAAAATTGAAGAACTTGAAGATTCAAGTTTAATACCCATCTTCTTTTCTTCGCGGAACATAATATCAACTTTTACTTCATATCCCATTTTTTCAATTACATTCTTTATGAATGAAATGATTTTTTCTTCAAATTCTCCCTGTGGAACCGGGTCTACAGTCTTTTTTCTTGCAGCAGAATTTGTTTCTCCTGCTACTTTTACGTTGTCTTCTACATGAACTCTGATTTTAACAAATCCTTTTTTGAACAGAGAATTTTTCTGTGTTTCAAGAATTTCTACATCAAACATGTCCTGTTCAAGACCAAGTTCTGTTGCAGCTTTTTCAATTGCTTCTTTTTCTGTTTTTCCTTCGTATTCGTATACCATATTTTTCCCCTATCTTCTCTTTCCTTTTTTAGGAAATTTTTTTATCTCTGGATTAGCTTCGGCCTTTTTCTTAGCCATAACTTTATTTATTACAAGCTGCTGAACCATCTGGATTAAGTTACTGATTGTCCAGAATAACAGCAGTCCAGAAGGTGCATTATAGAACATGAATGAGAATAAAATCGGAAGACCATAAGTCATAAACTTCATTGTTCCAGGATTTGCTGCAGCACCTGCTCCTGCTCCACCCATCTGTGTAATCTTTCCATAGAATAACTGTGAGAAAAGATAAATGATAGGAAGAATGCGAAGACAGTTTCCTACAAACGGAAGATCTGTATTCCATGTTAAAATACAGTCTCCGCTTGATAAGTCATCTATCCAGCCTTTAATAAATCCTGCACCGCGGAATTCAAAATAATTATTAAACAGGTTGAACACAGCAATTAACGCCATCATCTGGAAAACTAAAGGTAAACAGCCAGACATCGGATTGTATCCTGTTTCCTTGTAAAGCTTTGCAGTTTCTTCCTGAAGTTTCTGTGGATTGTCTTTATACTTTGTTTGAATTGCATTCATTCTAGGCTGAATTTCCTGCATCTTTAAAGTTCCCATAGACGATTTTAAAGTAAGCGGGAAGAGAACAATCTTTAAAAGTACAGTCATGATGATGATTGCAACACCCCAGTTAGGAACAAATTTATAAATTGTCTGAAGAACCCATTTAAAGAAATTTACAAGCCATGGAAGGAATGTACTTGACTGAAGTGCGTCAATAATTTTTGTATCCTTAAGTTTCCATCCATTCTGATCTGCAATACTGTAAACTTTTAAATCATTTTCGTTGCGTGGACCAACATAGACATAATAAACATCATTTGTTCTCTTTTCTGTAACAGCTTTTCTTTCTACAAAAATCTGCGCATTCGAAAGAGCAAAATTTGTTTTTGGTGTTGAATACCATACATCCTGAATATTTTCATAATTTGGAGCATAGATAAGTTCGCAGAAATATTTTCCTCCGATACCTGCCCATGAAATTTCCTTGCCGTATTTTTTATACTGTTTATCTGAAAGCTGAACTTTTTTAAATTTCTTTCCATCATGTGCTAAGAAAGTTCTGTTTTCATATCGGTCAACTTTTGGATCATATAAAGGCCCAATCTGTGGTGAAGATCTTAAAGTATATGCAACTTTGGTTCCTTCAATTCCATCAAAGCTTAAACCTTTAAATTCATCCTGACCGTCAATGATTACATCAAGTTTAAATGCATATTCATTCTCAAGAAATGAATACTGTTTAACAAGTGTAAACTCTTTATATTTTTTTGCAAAAGCGATTTTTGTAATTCCTTTTTCATCTTTAGGAAACTGCTTTACAATAAAATAGTCATCGATTGCATCTGCATTATTTGCACCAAAAGCTAAAGAGAATGCTCTGTTTTTATCAGAAACATTTTCTGCCATTTGTACAAAAGATTTTGTTTTATTATCCTTGTGATCAATCAATTCAATAGAAGTAATATCACCACCTTTGTTTGTAAAAGAAACCTTTAATTTTTCTGTGGTAATTTCAAATTTTTCTTCTACCTGTTCAATTACTTCTTCTTCAGAAGATTCAACTTCTTTGATTTCTGCTTCAGATTCATTTTCTACAACTGCTGCAGCCTGCTTTTCATCTTCTGCTTTTTTTTCTGCTTCGAGTCTCTGTGCTTCCAGTTTTGGATTTACGAATTTCTCCTGATAGAAATAAAATCCACCGAAAACAACAACTGACAGAATCATAGCCAATATATAATTCTTTTTCATCCGTTAACCTCAGTTATTTTTTAGTTTTTTTCAGCTTTTACTTTAATGAATTTCCAGCCCGTCAAATTTTCCGGAACAGGATCATAACCGCCTTTACACAGCGGATTACAGCGGATAATTCTTTTTGCAGACAGATACGTTCCTTTTATAACACCATGTTTTTGCAAAGCTTCTAAAGCATAATTAGAACATGTCGGATAAAACCTGCAGCATGGGTTTTTAAAAGGAGAAATACAGACTTGATAAGCACGGATAAGCAGAGAGAAAAATTTTACGAAAAAATTTCTCATTTCTTTAATAAACCTGCCTTTTCACATAATGTACGAAATTGAACACACCTTGTGCTGAACGAATCATTTCCAGGGTACACTAAAAAAAGAATATCATACCCGGTGTTCAGGAATGTTTTTGTTAATCGATAAGCTTCACGGCTGTAACGCTTAGACCTGTTTCGTTCTATCGCGTTACCATAACCGTGCGGAAGCGGAAAAGCAATTCTGTTGTAGTCAAAATTATTTTCCAAAAAAAATAATTTTGCACCCGGAACACTTACCCGTCTTCCTGATTTAAACAGATTATGAAAAGCAATAGGATTTTTAATCATTTCCTTTCGAGGAAATTTTCCTACTGTTGCCAAGTCTGTTTCCATGGTATCTTCTACGTTCAAGAATTAATACTTCTTGTGTTCGTCAGCAACAGAGAGCTTTCTGCGGCCCTTAGCACGTCTTCTGGCAAGAACTTTGCGTCCTCCCTTTGTAGCCATTCTGGCGCGGAAACCGAATTTTAAATTGCGTTTTGTTTTACTTGGCTGATATGTCCTTAACATGGCATATACTCCTTATTATAAAGGGCCGAAGGCCCAAAAATTTTTTTCAAAAAATAGTAATAGAATATAACACTATTTATTTGCTTTGGTCAACCGTATTATCCCGCTTTTTAGCCTCTTCAAAAATACCGTCAAACATCTTTTTAACCTCTTCCGGAACCTCTTCCTGGCTTTTCTGGTACTTAAATCCTTTCTTTTTAAGCTCCTCTTCGTCTTTTTCTGTATTTTTAAGCATTTCTTCCCGTCTTTTGGCAAGATATGTATTATAGTCATCCCCAAGGCCTTTTGCGTCGCCTTTTACCCTGAAAACCAGATTTCTGATTTCTATATCCTTAACAAGCATTTTAAGCCCTTTCAAAATAAAAGCCTTGTTATTCTGCAGAATCTGAGTCCATCCCGGATGATCTGTTTCTATAAGAAGAACTCCGTTTTTTATATCAACAATATGAGAATGTCCGGCCAGTTTTGGTCCGTAGTTATAAATTTTTTCGACAGTCTTATTCCATGCATCGATTACCTCATTGCCCTTCTCAATATCGCTGCATTTTATATTGGAGAAAACTTTATTGATCATCGCACTTGTATCAATAATTTCCTGTTTACTCATTCCATGACCCGTCCTTTATATTTATGACTTTTGTCGTTGTATGCTTATATCTTTCATAAGGCTCGCCCGGCAAAAAAGTACAGAAAAGCTGATCATATTCCGGAAGCATCGAAGTTAATCTCTGTCTTTTATCCGGATCAAGTTCGAGCATTACATCGTCCATTAAAAGAATCGGTTTTTCTTTTGTTACCTGACTAAAGAAAACCGCCTGCGAAATTCTAAGCAAAAGTGCAATAAGTCTTCTCTGCCCTGTCGACGCAACCGGAACAAAAAGCATTCCATCTTTGACATATTTTATTTTATCACGATGAGGTCCACTCATTGTTGTATTCATTACTTTATCGATTTCCCGTTTTTGAATTAAAATATCAAGAGCTTCATTTTCATTCGGGATTCTTTTTGAAACTCCATCTTCAATTTCTTTCCATGACGGCTCGTAAAAAATTCTTACATTTTCAATTCCAGTTATATCATAATAAAGCTTTGAAAATATTTCGTTGAATTTAAAAATTGCCGTTTTTCTTTTTCTCGAAATCTCAAGTCCACACTGAACAAGCTGTGTATCATAGACATCAAGCATTTCATATTTTTTTTCTTTTAAAATAAGATTTCTTGATTTTAAAATCTGACGGTACTTTCTTAATATATCTATATAATAAACATCATAAAGAGAAAGTGACTGATCAATAAAAAATCTTTTTCTTCCAGGTTCACCAGTTACAAAATCCATGTCATCATGACAGAATAAAATACATGGCATAGTATTTATTAATTCTTTTCTATCATGAACTGCTTTTCCATTTTTTTCTATTCTTTTTTTTCCATTCTGAAAATAAACATTGATGCTTTTTGTACTTTCATGCGAATCCTGATAAAGAGCTTTTATACTGAATTCTTTCTGACCATGAGTAATTATTTCTGAATCAAGATGAGTCCTAAACGAATTTCCGTACGCACAAAAATATAGAGATTCGAGAATGTTACTTTTTCCCTGTCCATTCTCACCAACAAAATAGACCTCCTTGGAAAGAAGGTCTATTTTATCGTTTTTAAGATTCCTGAAATTGTAAAACTGAATATTTAAAAACGGCATTAGTCCAGATTCATCGGCATGATAATATGGAAGTAATCACTTTCCGGTTCCGGTCTTAAAGTAATTGCTTTCATCGATTCTGTAAATTCAAAAGTAATTCTTTCTGTAGGAATAACTTTAATTGGTTCTTCAATGTAAATATAATTCAATGCCATTGTAATATCAGATCCATCATACTGACATGGAATTTCTTCATCTGCAGTTCCGAGATCACTTTCTGGAGAAATCAATGTCAAAACTCCTGACTGCAATTTAAAGATAACACGTGAAACCTTTTTATCAATCATGATCGTCATGCGTTTTAAAGCAGCTTCGAGATCTTTTTTATCAACCTGGAAACTTGATGACTGGCTTTCAGGAATTACTCTTGAGTAGTTAGGAAACTGTCCGTCAAGTAACAAAGAAGAATATTCATAATTTCCAAACTTAACAAAAATTAATTTATCAACTACTGCAACAAAAATATTTCCTTCATCCGGTGCATTCTTTAAAACACTGTTCAAAACTTTTGTAGGAATAATTGCAGGAGTAAAATCATTTATATTCTGTGCAATTTCTTTTTCTGCATATGAAAGACGGCGGCCGTCAGTTGCTACCATAAGAAGTTTATCTTCTTTCTTTTCAAAGTAAACCCCAGTCATAAAATATCTATTGCTGTCTTCTGAAACTGCAAAAATAGTCTGAGAAATCATTTCTTTAAATTCTTTTGAAGGAACTTCAAAGAACTGAACTCCATCGGTTGAAGCAATTTCAGGGAACTTATCGCTTGCCATGCTCTTAAGCTGGAATTTAATTTTTTTAGCAGATGGCTTAATTGTAACTGTAATATCTTTCTGATCAAATTCAATTTCACCTGCAGGAGAAGCAGAAAGAATGCTCATAAATTTATCACAATAAATTGTTGTCGTTCCTTCTTCCTGAATATCGACCGGTAGTTTTGTAATAAAGTTTACCGAAGCATCAGAAGCTTTAATTGTTAACGTATTATTTTCTGCTATTAAAAGAATGTTTGATAAAATAGAAATAGGACTTTTATTACTTATGATTTCCTGAGTAATTGAAATTTCCTTAATCATTGCATCGCGATCAAATGTAAACTTCATAATAATTTCTCCAGTTATTTAATTTATTTCCTGAATTTTTGTACTAAAAACAGGTTTTCCTTCTTTCTTATTAAATATTAAATTTATATTAAATTTAATAATAATAATAATAAGGGGTGTTTATAAGTGGAAAACTATGTTAATTCTATATAATATAAAGAATTAAAGTGTGCATAAATTCTTGAAAGTTATACACAGGTTTTCAACTTTTAAACAGGCAAAAAAGTTATCAACATGTTGTTAACAGCTTATTACCCTATTATCAACCATTTTGACAAATAATTCAATTAAATAATTTGCCAAAATAAGGTTAAATTTTCTTATATTCTTTTATTGAATTTATAATTCCCTTAATTTTTGCATCAAATCCAGGATCAGTTTTAATTCTGTCAGAAATGTTGTTGTAAGCTGAAAGAATGGTAGAATGATCTCTTCCTCCAAATTCGTTTCCTAATTCCGGATAAGAATACTCAAGTAATTCTCTGGCAATATAAATTGCAATATGTCTTGTTTCTGCGATTTTTTTATTTCGCTTTTTTCCTTTGATATCTGTTATTGAAGTATTTTCAATATCAGCAATTACTTTAAGAATAGTTTCCATTGAAACAGAATTTCCCGTTGCATTAGAAATCGTATCCTTTAAAATATCTTTTGCAATATCTACAGTAACTTTTTTTCCAATCAGGTCCTGATATCCGACAACAGTTTTAATTGCTGCTTCAAGATCTCTGACATTAAGCTGAATGTTTTTTGCTATAAAGTCTATTACATCTTCTTCAATATTTTTTCCAAGAAGTTCAAGTTTCTTTTTAATGATTGCACAGCGTACTTCATATCCAGGTGGCTGCATATCAATACATACACCAGAAGAGAATCTTGTTTTTAATCTTTCTTCTATTCCTTTTAATTCATTAATAGGTCGGTCACATGTAAAAACCATCTGGGCACCACGTTCATTTAATGCATTAAAAGTATGAAATGTTTCTTCCTGCAGAGATTCTTTTCCCTGTAAAAAGTGAATGTCATCAAGAAGAAGTACATCAAGATTTCTATATTTATTTTTAAATTTATTCGGTGTATTGTTTTTAAGAGCATCAGTAAATTCATTTAAAAAATTTTCAGCAGGAACACAACAGATTTTTAATTTTTCATCTGAATGCTGATAGATATAATTTCCGATTGACTGCATCAAATGGGTTTTACCAAGACCAACTCCTCCGTAAAGAAGAATCGGGTTAAAAGCCTTTCCAGGTTTTTTTGCTGCTGCAAGAGCTGCACTGTATGCAAAGTTATTGTTATCACCGGAAACGAAAGTATCAAAAGTATATCTTTCCAAAAGCTGCGGATGCTGCGGTTTAGAATTTTCAGTTTTTTCTGCAGATTCTGAATTTTTTTCAGATTTTTTTACGTTAGGAGAATTTTCCTGGGTTTTTGCTGAATTTTCTTTTTCACCAGCTTCTTTTGAAGAAGAAATCTGAGTATTCGTAATCTGTGTCTGAATTATAATTTCACTCTGACCTGTAATTTGAGAGAGTTTTGTACTGACCTGATCAAAGCAGCCCTTGTCTGACATCTGGTTAGACATAAATTCAGAAGGAACATTAACTTTAATAACATTACCTTCATCTTCTACATAGTCCATTTTGAACCAGAGATCAAATTCATCTTCTTTGCCGGTTGTCTTGTATTCTTCACGAAGCTGCTTTAATGCTTCGTCCCAGAATACCTTATAATTCTGATTGCCCATGAGTCAATTATAATTCACCTTTACTTTTTTTTTCAATACAAGTATAATTTTATATCTGATTTTTTCTATATATTGCATTTTTAAAAGGGAAAACTATGCCAGAAAACTATTCAGCAGGGAATATCCAGGTTTTAAAGGGCCTTGAGGCAGTTAGAAAAAGACCTGGTATGTATATAGGTTCAACCGGGCCTAAAGGTCTTCACCATCTTGTTTATGAAACAGTTGACAACTCAATTGACGAAGCAATGGCTGGATTTTGCGATAAAATCGTAGTTGCTCTGGAAAAAAATGATATTGTACGCGTAGATGATAATGGACGCGGAATTCCTGTAGATATCCATCCGACAGAGAAAATCAGCGCTTTGGAACTCGTTCTTACACGTCTTCATGCCGGCGGTAAATTTGACAAGGGCTCTTATAAGGTTTCAGGCGGTTTGCACGGTGTAGGTGTTTCCTGTGTAAATGCCCTTTCTGACTGGATGGAAGCAACTGTAAAGCGTGACGGACATGTTTACAGACAGAAATATGAGCGCGGTGTTCCAAAAACTAAGGTTGAACAGATTGGCGATACAGACGAACACGGTACATCAATCCGCTGGAAGGCTGATAAAACAATTTTCACAGAAACAACGACTTACAACTTTGATACACTGAGGGATAGACTTCGTGAGCTTGCATTCCTCAACAGTGGTATAGTAATTTATTTTAGGGATGAACGCCTCGAAACTCCAAAAGAAGAGATCCTTAAATTTGAAGGCGGTATCAATCAGTTTGTCAAAGATATAGACGAGGGAAAGCAGGTTGTTCCTGCAGAGCCAATTTACATTAACGATGAACGTGAAGATGTAATTACAGAAATCTCCCTTCACTATAATTCGGGATATTCTGAAAACGTACATACATTTGTAAATGACATTAATACACGTGACGGCGGAACTCACTATGAAGGATTTAAGAATGCAATCCGCTTTGTTTTAAATAAATTCCTCGAAGCAAACGATAAGCTTAAAAAGCAGATTGATAAAGACGAAAAGCTTACTTATGAAGATTTAAGCTCAGGTCTTACTGCAGTCATTTCGATGAAAGTTCCTGAACCGGAATTTGAAGGTCAGACAAAAGAAAAGCTTGGAAATACAGAAGTCCGAACAATCGTAGACCAGGTTGTAAAAGAAAAGCTTACTTTATATTTTGAACAGAATCCTCAGGTTCTCGAATCAATTCTTAAAAAATCGATTGATGAAGCAAAAGCCCGTATTGCAGCGCGCAAAGCAAAAGACAACATGCGCAAAAAAACAATGAGCGATGGCTTTGGTCTTCCGGAAAAACTTGCAGACTGTTCATTAAAAGATCCTGCTCAATGCGAAGTATACATTGTCGAGGGAGATTCTGCCGGCGGTTCAGCAAAGAAGGGTAGAGATCCAAAGACACAGGCAATTCTTCCTCTCTGGGGAAAGATGCTTAATGTAGAAAAAGTTCGTCCTGAAAAAGTTATGAACAACGATAAACTTGAACCTGTAATTGCATCATTAGGTGCAGGCTTCGGAAAAGATTTTAACATTGATAAGCTGCGTTATCATAAAATCATAATCATGGCCGATGCCGATGTCGATGGTTCGCACATCCGTACTCTGCTTTTAACATTCTTTTTCCGCTATATGCCGCAGATTATTGAACACGGTTATGTTTATCTTGCAATGCCTCCATTGTTTAAAGTTCAGCTTGGAAAAAAAGAACCTGTTTACTGTTATTCAGATCAGGAAAGGGATGAGGCGCTCGAAGCCCTTGGTGAAAACCGTTCAAAGGCAGATGTTCAGCGTTACAAAGGTCTCGGTGAAATGGACGGAAAACAGCTTTGGGAAACAACAATGGATCCTGAGCACAGAAAGATGCGCGTCGTAACAATTCCTGATGCAATTGCTGCAGATAAAATTTTCAGTGTATGTATGGGTGAAGAAGTAGAACCACGCCGCCGCTTTATTGAAGAAAATTCAAGTTATGCAAATCTTGATATTTAATACAGATTAGAATTTAAAAGTGGAGAAGGTAATGGAAGAAATCAAAACTGCCGAGGGTGGCTCTCTCATTAAAATTCCTATCGAAGACGAAGTAAAACAGGCCTACATTGACTACTCGATGTCTGTAATCGTTCAGCGTGCTCTGCCGGATGTTCGTGACGGACTTAAACCTGTTCACCGCAGAATCATGTATGCCATGGATACACTGCATCTTGCATCAGGCGGAAAGACTAAAAAATGTGCTACCATCGTCGGTGAAGTTTTGGGACACTATCATCCACACGGTGATGCTTCTGTTTACGACGCTTTGGTTCGTCTTGGACAGGATTTTGCACAGCGTTATACAACCGTTACTCCACAGGGAAACTTTGGTACTATAGCCGGCGACCCTCCTGCCGCTTACCGTTATACAGAAGCTAAGATGTCAAAAGTTACGGAAGAAATGGTTGACGATATAAATAAGAATACCGTCGATATGGTTCGTAACTTTGATGATACAACAGACGAACCTGCAGTTCTTCCTGCAAAGTTCCCGTTTCTTCTCTGTAACGGAACTACAGGTATTGCAGTCGGAATGGCAACAAACATGCCGACCCATAATATCCGCGAAGTTGCATCAGCGATCAGTGCATACATCGATAACAATGACATAACCATTGATGAATTGATGAAACACATCAAGGGTCCGGATTTCCCTACAGGCGGAATAATCTACGGCCGTGATGGAATTCGTAAAGCATATACAACAGGACGCGGAAAAATTGTTATCCGTTCAAAGTTCACTATAGAGACAGACAAGCACGGACGTGAGTCAATCGTATTTACAGAAGTTCCTTACGGGGTTAATACAACAAACATCATCCGCCGCATTAAGGAGCTTGTACGTGATAAATTAATCGAAGGCGTTGTAAATGCAAACGACGAATCTTCTGACCGTTCAGGAATGCGTCTCGTAGTTGATCTTAAAAAAGGTGCCATTACAAAACTTGTATTGAATCAGCTTTTTACAAAGACAGACTTACAGTCAAACTTTGGTGTAATAAATCTTGCACTTGTTCCACAGGAAAAAGAGGGCACAACAAGATATTCTGAACCAGAGCTTACTCTTCCAGAAACATATCTTAAACCGGAAGTTCTTACATTAAAGCAGCTCATTCAGCATTTTGTAAGCCATCGTGACGAAGTAATTACACGACGTACTATTTATGATTTAAAAGTTGCAAAACACAGAATGCACATTCTCGATGCTTTGATTACAGCCATTAACAACATAGATGAAGTAATCAAGATAATCAAAGAAAGCCGTGATACAGAAGATGCTAAGTTGAACCTTGAAAAGAGATTTAACTTTGATGATGAACAGGCACAGGCAATTGTTGACATGCAGCTTAAACGCCTTACACATCTTCAGATTGAAGATCTTCAGAAAGAAATTAAAGAACTCCAGGCATGGATTGATTATCTTACAGATCTTCTTGCACATCACGAAAAGATTTTACAGAAGATAAAAGATGAAACAAATGAGCTTGCTCAGAAATATGGTGATGACAGAAAGACTCAGATTGTTGCAGACGAAGTTGAAGAAATTAACGTTGAAGACATGATTAAAGAAGAAGATGTTGTAATCCTCATTTCTAAACTTGGTTATGTAAAACGTGTTTCATTAAGTCAGTATAAGCAGCAGGGTCGTGGTGGAAAAGGAAGCAACAGTACAACCCTTGTAGAAGATGACTACATCAGTCAGCTCTTTATTGCATCAACACATGATATTCTTCTTTTCATTACAAGTGAAGGAAAAGCATATTGGATTAAAGTTCATGAAATTCCAGAAGCAAGCAGATTAAGTCGTGGTTCACATATTAAGAGTCTTCTTGCTGTAAATGCAAACGAAGAAATTACGACAATCGTAAACTTTAAAGAATTTACAGAAGATGAATTCCTGTTTATGGCAACAGCGAACGGTGTAATCAAAAAGACATGCATCAAAGAATTTGCAAATGCAAAAATCCGTGGTATCGGAGCAATCAAACTTGATCCGGGAGACAAGCTTGTAAGTACAATTCTTACAACTGGTAATGATGAACTTGTTCTTATTTCAAGACGCGGAAAAGCTTTAAGAATAAAAGAAACAGATGTCCGCCCGATGGGAAGAGCCGGACACGGAAACAAAGGACTTAAACTTGGAGAAGGCGATGAACTTTCTGCAGCAATCCGCGTGGAAGATTCTTCGAGCATTTTAGTTCTCACAGAAAAAGGTTATGGAAAGAGAGCCCGTTTTGAAGATTATAAAGTTCACGGTCGTGGAACCGGCGGACAGAGAGTTTTCGGAAACGTAGACAACAAAGGCGAAATCATCGGAGCACTTTCTGTTTCTGATAAAGACGAAATTGTTCTTATGACAAGTCAGGGAAAAACTTTGCGAGTAAAAGTTTCGACAATAAATGTTCAGGGACCTTCATCATCTGGAGTAAGTGTAGTCAAAGTTGATGAACCGGATTATCTTGTTGGTCTTGATAAAATAGCAAACGAAGACTAAAGAAGTTTTTTTGTTTTTTTAAGAACACTCTTGAAGAAAATTATTTTTTTCTTTGAGAGTGTTTTTTATTTTAAATTTAATTTAAGGCAGCTGCAAAAAAAATTTGAGAAAAGGGAGCAGAGAACACTAAAAAAAGAGACTAACGAAAGATAGTTAAATACTACCGAACGATAGGTAGCTATAAAAAATTAAATTTAAATTTTTTTGAAATTTTAAATTTTTTTGATGACAAAAAAAATAATAAGATGTATAATACGAGGTGTAAGAGGGGAACGCTATATTTAATAAGCGAACGAATCATCAGGCAACCGGGGACAACCCCGGTTATTTTTTTTGTCCACAGCTTTTTCCACAGATGTGGATAACTTGTTGAATATGTGGAAAACTTTTTATAGCAGATAAAATGTTTCACATGAAACATTTTTAAAATCGCAGAGCTAAAAATCAAAAAATAAAATTTCAGAAAAAATCAAATTCTCAAATTTTTTCGATAAATATATCCGGAGTTTCTCTTGTTTAGTTGTGTGAAAAACTAAAGACTTTTTTATCGTATTTTTATACTTAATCAGCGCTTCAGACTTTAAGATATGAAAAGTTCAAACCTGGCTTTATGAAGAATGTGGTTTTTTGGATGTCTTTTTGTGAGGATCATGGACAGGAAAGAGGAGTGTTTTTTTGTCTGTGGAGAGTATCTTTTTGACAATTTTTTGAAATGATTTGCTTTTGATATGTTGTGTTTCACGTGAAACGTTTTTCAGATAATTGCAGGATAATGACTTTTTTATATTTTTAAAAAGTTATTTTTTCTGGATAATGATTTTACAAAGGGATTTCTTTGATATGTTTTTTTGAGCGGTTTTGTGTTTCACGTGAAACAGAGATTTCTCAAATAAGCTTTAAACTAACAACCGTTCGTCAGACAAAATTCTAACTACCGTTAATAAATAATTTCTTTGGGAATTTGTAATTTAACCTTTTTGTAATTTATTCCGAAAATAAAGAAGATATGGAAAAAAGTGTATTTAAAACAGAACGCCTGATTTTGAGGCCTTTAAAACTTTCTGACTTTGATGATGTCTGGGAATATGATTCTGATTACGAAGTTGTAAAATATATGTATGAGCTTTCTGTAAGGCCTGGCGAAGTTATGGAAAAGCAGGAATCAAAAGATTATCTTAGTTCTGTGGAAGAAGAGTGGAAAAAAGAAAATCCTGATTTCTGTGAGTTTGCGATCGAGCTTGCAGATTCCGTTTCGGGAGAAAATGGCAGAAACAAAGTAATTGGAAATATATGCCTTTTTATTGATAAAGACCGGGTTAACGGTGAGTTTGGCTGGATGCTGAATAGGAAGTATCAAAACAAAGGCTATGCTACAGAAGCAGCGGAGTGTCTTAAAAATATTGCTTTTAATGAACTTGGTTTTAAAAGTCTAAGGGCTCACTGTGATGAAAGAAATAAAGCTTCCCGCCGGGTGATGGAAAAACTAGGAATGTCACTTGTCTGGGAGCATGGTTATAGAAAATATCCCCGGACTGGGGAAGAATCGACAGAATTATTGATGGAGGTAAAGTCATTACAGGCACAAACGGATTAAAATATTATGTAAGTTTTAATCCATTTGCGCGGCAATAATTTATTTATTGATAATAAAAAATGAATGACTTATAATAAAACTATGGGTGGAAAAAATAACAAACAGAAAACAGGTTTACTCTTATCTTGCTGGATATTACTGGCACTGCTGCTTGTAATATTTTTCTTTGTAAAAAAGGATGTCATTTTCTCTAATCTGAAACAGACAAACTTTTTGGAAAGAGTTACAGGAAAAAATCCTGAGTTTATTGAAAATTATCAGGAAGTAGAAAAACCTAAGAAAAACAAGAATTCTAACGGACTTCTCGAGGTTGAAGTTACTCCAGGTCCTGCAGAAATCGGGTCTATGACAGAAGTTAATGACGTTCAGCAGGAAAACGGTGTTCAGGAAATAGAAGTTGAAAAAAAGGTTGAACAGGAAGAAAAAAAGGCAGAACCTAAAAAGAACGAGCCTAAAACAAAGGTTAATCTCTGTTTTGTTTATGTAGATTCAGATGGAACTGTGGTTCGCAAAATTGTTCCACGTGAAATAGAAAAATCAGATGCTCCGTTAACAAATACAATAAAAACTCTGCTTAAGGGGCCGGAAGCCACAGATAAAAACTGTATGACTTTAATCCCTCAGGGAGCAAGGCTTTTGGGAGCTTCTGTTAAAAACGGAATAGCAACTCTTAACTTTAGCGAAGAGTTTGAATTTGGTGCAATAAGTGCGGACAGTTATAATGCTCAGCTTATGCAGGTCGTTTATACGGCAACTCAGTTTTCGACAGTAGAAAGCGTTCAGTTTTTAATTGAAGGTCAGAGAAAGGAATACATGGGAAGCGAAGAGCTTCAGATGTGGATAGGTTCACCATATTCAAGGAACAGTTTTAAATAATTATGAAAACAAAAGTCTCGGTAGTAAAAGAATTTACAATTGGAAAGTCAGAAGACTCTTTATTCAGTTCATTTATAGAACAGCTTGGCCGCGCCGTTTATACAGGAATTTACGAGCCTGAACATCCGGAATCTGACGAGCTTGGTTTTAGAAAAGATGTAATAAAACTTGTAAAGGATCTCGGTGTAAATCTTGTCCGTTATCCGGGCGGTAATTTTGTTTCGGGTTATGACTGGAAGGACGGAATTGGTCCAAAGGACAAAAGACCTGTAAGACTTGACCGCGCCTGGAAGACTATCGAAACAAATCAAGTTGGAATAGACGACTTTTACGACTGGACTTTAAAAAGCGGAACTCAGATTCTTGGCGCCGTAAATATGGGAACGGGAACTGTTCAGGATGCGGGAGATTTAGTTGAATACTGTAATTATCCGGGCGGAACTTACTGGTCTGACCTTCGCCGTAAAAACGGACACGAAAAGCCTTATGCAATTAAAACATGGTGTGTCGGAAACGAAATGGACGGTCCATGGCAGATCTGTCACCTCGATGCACATGAATATGGAAAGAAAGCTCTCGAAGCCATCAAAATGATGAAGTGGACCGACGACACGATTAAATGCGTTGTCTGCGGAAGTGCTGCTTCTACCATGCCGACTTATCCAGAGTGGGACAGAATTGTTCTTGAGCATACTTATGATATGGCAGACTATATTTCTATACATAGATACTTTGAAAACTTTGGAAACGATGATGATTTTCTTGCAAGCTTCTATGACATGGAACAGTTTATAAAAACCAGCATTGCGACCTGTGACTATGTAAAGGCTGTTAAACGCAGCAACAGAACAATGATGCTTTCGTTTGACGAATGGAACATATGGTATCAGAAAAATCAGACACCGCATGACTGGGTTAAAGCGCCGCGACTTTTAGAAGACAACTACAGTCTTCTTGATGCCCTCGCTTTTGGCGGAATGGTAATTACTCTTTTAAATCACTCTGACAGAATTAAAATTGCTTGCCTTGCACAGCTTGTAAATGTAATAGCTCCGATTTCGACAGAGCCTGGCGGCGGATCTTTTGTTCAGACAATTTATTATCCGTTTAAGGATATGTGCCAGTTTGGCCGTGGAACTGTTTTACAGCCTGTAGTTAAAACACAGAATAAAATTACAGACGCCTACGGTGAAGTTCCTGCAGTAATATTCAGCGTGATATATAATGAAGAAAAAAATACAGTTACGGTTTTTGCGCTTAACACTTCTAAAGACGAAGACAGCGAGACCGAAATTGATTTAGCTTCGTTTGAAAATACAAAGCTTTCTTTCTGGTCTGTTTTATGCGGAACAGACTTAAATGCAAAAAATTCTCTTTCCAAGCCCGACAATGTAAAGCCCCAGATTTTAGATGATGATGTGCTTTCTAAAGTTGAACAGAATAAGGGAGTTTATAAAATTCAGCTTAAAAAAGCATCATGGAATGTCTTGAGTTTTACAATACAATAGACGAGGTAAAATGAAAAAAGCTTTTGCTGCCGTATTTTTAATTTTATGTTTTATTTCCTGTAAAAAAAATAATGGACCGGAATCAATAAAAAAATTTGGTGCCGGTTATGAATTTATTAATCAGCAGGGTGAGATTAACGTTTATGATAATCCCATAGATGCTGAAAATCGCAATTCAAACAGGGATGATTTAAGAATAGAAGACGGTGTTAAATGCCGTATTCTTTTTTATGATGAAAAACACAGATGTTTTTATATCGAGGCAAGGGATAAAAAAAGAACAAAAGGATATATAAATGATTTTTCTGTTTCTTATGGAATTGATTTTATTCCGAGACTAAAAGTTTTAGTAGATAATTCTGATAGTAATTTTTTAGCTATTTTAGAAAAAATAGAGTTTACGAAAATTTCTGAAGTAAATGACAGTCTTTTGGATTTAGTAAATAGTCCAGGTTTTGAAAATATTTATGATAAGTTTGATTTTTTTCCAATTGTTTCAAAAAAAATAAAAGATAATGATGTAGAAAATCTTGGTGACAGTGATTATTTATTTTTAAAAATTATAGATTATGAAATTTATAAATATTCTGATTATTTTTTAGAAGAAAAAGTTTATAACATGCGTTTTGGAAAAAATAAAGAAACGCCTTTAATATATGCAGTAAAAAATGGACAGCCTGAATTTTTTGAAACCTGCCTATTTAAAAATTGTGATTTTTATATAAAAGATAAATTTGGAAAAACAGTATTTGATTATGCAAGAGAAAATGCCGGTAAACAAATTGATACAGAAGAATATTCAGAAAAACAGGCATATTATAAAAAAATCGTAGAAGCAGCCGCTGTAAAAGAAACAGAAGCAGAAACAGAAAAAGAAAAGGCAGTTGAGGAAACCTTTTCTCTTGATCTGGAAGATTACAGGGAAATTGTCGAAAACTGGACAAATTACTGCGACACTTCTAAATTTTCTATTTCAATAAATAAGGATTATAAATTTAAATTTGATAAGGTATTAAATTGTGTTTATGATACTCAAGAAATAAATGATAAATTTAATAAAGCTGTAAGTGAACTTTACAATCTGGGACAGCTTAAAGCAATAAGTACAAAAGAATTATTTCCAAAAAGATGCTGCTATGCAATAGGTGCTGATAATTTGATAACAAATCAAAAAGAAAAAATTCCTCTTTTCCCAGGAGAGCGGCTTTTTGTTATAAAAAAATTTGATCAGGTTTATACTTTTGAAATGAATGAAATTGATGTAACAGTTCCATTTTATCTAGTACAGATGGAATCTGGTAAAATAGGCGTAATGGACGGTTTTTCTCTTGCCCATAAAGGCGAGAAATATTTTGATATGATGGAATGCTGTTTGTTTCCTGTTATTTTTTCCGGGACATTTGAAAACGGTAAAAGAGATTTCCTTGGTAAATTAATTTTTATGCGTGATAATAAGGATGAGAGGGAAATAAAAGAATTTAAGCTAAATGAATTAATTACATTTGATGAAGCAAAAATAAATGGCAGCTTAGATGATAGTTTTGACTTTATTGCCTATTTTGGTAAGTTTATAAATTTAATAACTTCGTTTTCTTATGATGATGGAGAAAAGGATGAGCGTACCCGTTTGGGTATTAGCAACTATTACCGGTTAAATGAGAATGACGAATTAGAAGCTATAGGCATCATAAAAACGATGATTGGAACTGAGAAAATTGAAGACTATGATCATTGGGTTTACAAACTAAGTCCATATTGGTTAGGTACATGGATTCTTGGAATACAATATATAAAATTTGATGACAATGAAGAAAAAAATGAGATTGAATATTGGAAATTTTCTGAAAATTTTTCTTCACTATTAGAACATAAAATAATTTCCAGCAAAGATGTATACAGATTTGAACAAGAAGAATTTTGGCCGTGGTGGAGAAAATACAAAGAGGAAAACGAAAAAAGATATAAAGATGACTAAACAAGTATATAGTTAAAACAATTATACTTGCGCCAAAGCCTTTTTTTTCGTAATATTCCTTCATTATGGAATTTACACAGGAACAAATTGACGCACTCGTTGTTAACGAAGTTGAAATCATGAAAAAAATTGCGCTCGAGTTAAACATTCGTGTGCAGCAGGTTAGCGCTGTAATAAGTCTTTTTGATGAAGGCTGTACGGTTGCTTTTATCAGTCGTTATAGAAAAGAAAAAACAGATAATCTTGATGAAGTTGCTGTTACAAGCATCGACCATCTTTTTAAATCATATAAAAATCTTGAAGAACGCCGCCTCGAAATTGTAAAGGGAATTTTCAACCAGAACAAGCTTACAGAAACTCTTTACAATGCAGTAATGTCTGCAACAACTCTTTCTGCCCTCGAAGACTTGTGGGCTCCATTTAAAAAGAAAAAGAAAACACGCGGAATGGTTGCTCAGGAAAAAGGTCTTGAACCGCTTGCAGAATTTATTCTTGATAAAAATAATGATGCAGCTGTAGAAAAGGAAGCAGAAAAATATATTAAGACAGATAACGAAGATCCTGCCCTTAATGTAGAAACTGCTTCGGATGCTTTAGCCGGAGCAAAAGACATTATTGCAGAACGCGTAAGTCAGGATACTGCAAACCGTGAAGCTGTTAAAAAGCTTTATATGTCTACAGGAAATATTGTAACAAAAGGAATCGTTCCGGAAGGGCAGACAGAAGAGCAGGCGCAAAAGACGTCTACATACCAGATGTACTGGGATTACTCTGAGCCGCTTGATCAGGTTAAGCCGCACCGTATTCTTGCGATTAACCGTGCAGAACGCGAAAGCGCACTGGACGTTACAATTGATGTTGACGTTGATGCGGCTGTTGCAGAACTTTCTAAAAAGGCAGAGATTAACAACACTTATCATAAAGATGCAATCGAAGACGGCGTGGTACGTCTTTTGTCGCCTGCGGTTGTACGTGAAATTAGAAGTGATGAGGCTGACCAGGCAGACAGCCATGGTATTGGTGTATTTAGTGAAAACCTCAAAAACCTTTTGATGACGCAGCCTATAAAAGGAAGCCGTGTTCTTGGTGTTGACCCAGGTTACCGCAACGGTACAAAATGTGCAGCCCTCGACGAAACCGGAAAATATCTTGGCTTCTTTAAAATATTCCAGGAGATAAATCCAAAGGAAGCTTACGATTTAATTAACGAAGCTGTTGATAAATATGACATTCAGGTTATTGCTGTAGGAAACGGAACAGGAAGCCATGAAGTTCAGGAAATTGTAAGTAAAGTAATTAGTGAAAATTATTCTGACTCTGATGTTAAGTACACTGTAGTAGATGAATCGGGTGCTTCTGTATATTCAGCTTCTCCAGTTGCAACAGAAGAATTTCCAGATCTTGATGTTATGGTTCGTGGTGCAATTTCGATGGGACGCCGTTTACAGGATCCGCTTGCAGAGCTTGTTAAAATTGATCCAAAGGCAATCGGTGTAGGATTGTATCAGCATGATGTTAACCAGAAAAAACTTGCAGACCAGTTAGATGAAGTTGTAAGTTCTGTTGTAAACAATGTCGGTGTAAATTTAAATACTGCTTCTTACATGCTTTTAAAATATGTATCCGGAATAACTACAACAACTGCAAAAAAAATTGTTGCATACCGCGACGTAAACGGAAAAATTAAAAACCGTGAAGAGCTTAAAAATGTTCCGGGACTTGGTCCAAAAGCATTTGAACAGTGTGCAGGATTTTTAAAGATTGCAGAAAGTGATGATCCTCTTGATAACACATGGGTTCATCCGGAAAATTATAATGCGGCACGCGAAGTTCTTCCGCTTATACAGAAGGGAGAAAAAGTTCCTGCATCCTTGATAAAAGAAATTGCAGAAAAATACAACATCGGTGAAACAACTGTTAATGATATTGTAAGTGAACTTCAAAAACCAAACCGCGATCCTCGTGATGGATATCCGGCACCGATTATGCAGAAGGGTGTAGTTCAGTTTGAAGACCTTAAAGAAGGAATGAAGGTAACCGGAAAGATTAAAAACGTTGTTGACTTTGGTGCTTTCGTAGATATCGGTTTACACGAAACAGGTCTTATTCATATAAGTGAATTGAGTGATACTTTTGTAACTGACCCGATGGAAGTTGTAAAGGTTGGAGATGTTCATGAGTTTACGATCATTGCTCTTGACCGCGACCGCCGCCGGATAAGTCTTTCGTTAAAGAGCGATGCGGCAAGCCGTATTGAGCATAACGGAATGGGTTCTGGCGCAGGTAATTCCGGTTCGACAGGGGCTAAAAAAATCGTAGTTGTAAGAAAAGGCGCTGCAGGTTCGACAGCCGGACGTGCCGGGCTTGGAGCAAATGGTGCAGGAAATTCCCGTTTAGGTAATGGAGGCGCTGGCCGTACAGAAGGCGGTGCAAGCCGCGGCGGTCGCGTTGAAAGGCGTGTACCACGTGAGAATCTTGGAAGCGATGACGGTATGAGTTATAATCCGTTTGCTGCCCTTCTTAAAAAATAATTTGTGGTGACAGATTCGAACTTTTCTGTTATAATTCTTACGAATATTTTATAAGAACTATGACAGGAAACGAATCAGAGATTGAAGAAGAACTTACTCAGTCAATGTACAATCAGCGCGAAGAAGGGATGGTGCATCTTCCTTACCGTCAGGAAATGAGTTTTTATGAACTTGTTAAAAACGGGAGCATTAAGGAACTTGAAGACATGCACTTTACGCTTATTGCAAAAGGCCAGGGTTCTTTGTCTGAAGATGAAATAAGAAACATACGTTATCACTTTGTTGTCGGAACAGCAATGATTACAAGATTCTGTATCGAAGGTGGTCTTGGAAAAGAAGACGGTTATACGATGAGTGATCTTTTTATCCGCAGAATGGATAAACTTTCTGACAAGGAAGAAATTGAAAAGCTTCACAGAGAAATGGTTTTTTCTTTCGCGAAGAAAATGCGTGATTTAAAAAAGAATTACGGTTCTTCAAGATATATACGCCAGGCAATAGATTACGTTTCACAGAATTTCAGTAAACCTATAAAGATTTCTCAGATTGCAAAGAATATCGGAATAAGTGAAAAATATTTGAGCACGCTTTTTAAAAAAGAAACAGGCATGTCGCTTGTTTCTTATATTGAACAGGTGAGACTTAAAGAAGCCTGCCGAATGTTAAATTATACAGAATTAACTTACAGTCAGATTGCAGATAATCTTTCATTCAGTTCGCAGAGCTATTTTATAAAGCAGTTTAAAAAGAGATATGGACTTACTCCTATGCAGTACAGAGTAAGCAATCACAATTTAATTCGAAGTACTTTAGAATTGCGCTGAGCAGACCACTTTGCTTTTCTTTCAGGTGGAATTGAATTTATTGAATCAGATTTAAATCCTATTTTTTCAAACCAGTCTGCTGTCTGTGTCGTTAAAACAAAAACACTTTTTATTTTTTTACCAGTTGCTTTTTTTAAAAGAAATTCAATCAGCTTAACACCAATTCCAATTTTACTGTAAGATTCGTCAACTGCAACTCCGGCAATTTCTGCCTGTGATGAATTGTAAATATGTAAAGCAGCGCATGCATGTATTCCGCCGTCAACCTGATAAACTGTATAATCAGAAAGTTTTTCTGTAAGTGTAGCTTTTGTTCTTGGTAAAAGAATTCCCCGTTTGATAAATGGATCCATAAGAGAAAGGACAGAAGAAATATCATTTAATGTCATATCTCTGAATCCTGAATATTCATCGTTGTAAACCATTGTTCCAGAACCGATAGAAGAATAAATTTCGCAAGGTAAAATTCCATCGACAGAACCATCAAGAATATGAACTCGTGATACTCCATTTGAGCATGCTTCTTTTGCAAGTGAAAAAAGATGAAGCATTTTTTCCTTTTTTGAAATATCCTTAACTTTTTTTGTTGTCTTTGTTTTTGTTTTATTAAGTTTTATAAAAGAAGAAATTTCTTTTAAATTCATTGCGGGGATGTTGAACTCAGAAGTAAGATTTATATTTTTTGGAATTGTAAATTCTTTCGGATTTATTTGTGTGTCTGGAAGAATAAAGAATAATTTATCAGCTTCAAGATTAACAGCAATTTCTGTTGCAAGATTAATTGAAGAAATGTTATAAGGCTTTCCTGTTGCACTCCAGCCGATGCACGGTAAAATTGGAACAAATCCGTCTTTAAGAATTTCTTCTATCAAAACAGTATTTATACTTTCTATTTCACCAGTTGTTCCGTAATCAATTCCGTTTATTACACCTTTTGAATGCGCCTTTACCCAGTTTCCGATTACGGCAGGGATTTTCTCGCCGGAAAGTGAAGTCATTATTGTATTTGAAACATCAAAAGCAGCCATTTTAATTAAATCCATGGCATCGGATTTTGTAACTCTCTGACCGTTTTTTATTTCCCAGGAAATATTTGACTGTGTTAGAATCTGATTTATTCGTTTTCTACAGCCAGGAACGATTACGACTTTTATTCCGCTTTCGTGAATGAGACTTATATCATGAATTAAAGAGGGAAGCATTGATGAAGATATTATTTCATCATCAAGATAAACAACTGTTACGGCGTTTTTAAATACCTTTATGTATCTTATGACATCTCTGATCTGTCTGGCTTTTTCCGTTATTTCCTGCATAAATTAATTATCGACCTCATTCTTATTATTTGCCATATTTTGTTTTGAAAAAATACAGCCGCAATAATCCTGGCGGTAAAGACTGTATTCTTTACTAAGTTCAAGGCTGCGTTTAAACCCACCTTTCTTTTTAAAATCACTTGTCAAAAATAAAGGGTTTTTAGATATAAATTTATCATTTTCGCTTTTTTCTAAATAATTTAAATTTTCGAGTTCTTTTCCAATCTGGTTTATTTTATCAGCATCTTTGTAGGGACTTATAGAAAGCGTTGTCGTAAACCAGTCAAATTTGTTTTCCAATGCATATTCATAAGCTTTTTTCAGTCTGAATTCATAACAGCGTCTGCACCGTTCTCCGCGTTCTTTTTCTGTTTTAAGTTCCGGCTCTGAATCGGTTTTAACGGCATTAAAATAATCTTCTGTATTGTAAGGTTGTTCAACCAGTGTAAACTGGCGGTTTTTATCAAAGGCTTTTAGAAAGTTTTTAAGTTCATTTAATCTTCTTTCATATTCATTTTGAGGATAAATGTTAGGATTGTAATAGAAAATGGTGATTTTAAAAAATTCAGCCAGATATTCAAGAGTATATGAGGAACAAGGCGCACAACATGCGTGTAGCAAAAGAGAAGGCTTGTTGTTTTTATCAATAGATTCAAGAATCTTATCGAGCGTCTGCTGATAGTTGAGTTTCTTCATTATTGAACAGATTATAAAACTACATTGAGTTTATGTAAATAATTGTATAAAATGCTGAATATGATGGAAATGACAAGTGCAGTAAGAAAGGATTTAAGTGCCAGAGCTCACAATCTTCATCCGGTTGTAATAATCGGTCAGGGTGGATTGACAGATGGGGTTATCGGAAAAATCAGTGAATCTTTAAAGGCACATGAACTTATCAAGGTAAAATTCCTCGAGTTTAAAGACGAAAAGCAGGAATTAACTCAGGAAATCGTTGAAAAAACAGAATCTCAGCTGGTACGGATAATCGGAAATATTGCAATTTTATATAAAGAAAACGAAGAAAAAGAAGACAAAAAAAATTAAACAAATTTAAAAACCCGTGCTATAATATTTCTAATGAGTAATAATTCAGGATTCAAAAGATTTAAGAGATATCTTCAGTCGGGTGTTTCCCTTGAGGAAAAATTGCTGATGCTTTTTCTGGTGTCTGCGGCAATTTTTTCATTCTTATCTATTATAATTTCTTTTTTTCTTCATCTTGATAAAACTCTTGTAATGATTACTCTTGCTGCATTCTTTTGTATACCAATCTGTCTTTTTATTGCGCAGAATCTGCACAAACCAAAAACTGCAGCTGTAGTTGCAATTCTCATGGTATATATTTTCTTCCCGATTATGTTTTTTTGGTCAGGAGGAATTTCAAGCGGAATGCCGCTCTGGCTTTTACTTGGAATTGCGCTTCCATGGATTCTGGTAAGAGGTGCTGCAAGTGTCGTTCTTGAAATACTTGGTTTTTTAATTTTTGGAACTGTAATTTTACTTTCGGTTATGTATCCTGAGCTTGTTCATCCGATTGACGGCAAATATAGAATGGCATTTGATGTTATTCAGTCACTGTTTATCGTTGGCGGAATGGTAAGCTGTATTTATAAATATCAGAAAGTAACTTATGAAAAACAGAACAGTCAGATTAAGGAACTTCTTGAAAAAGCCGGAAAGGTTTCAAAAGCAAAAGGCGAGTTCTTAAACAATATGTCGCATGATATCAGAACTCCGATGAATGCGATTCTCGGTTTTTCGACTCTTGCAAAAAAGGATATCAATAACAAAGAAAATCTCAACGATTATCTTTCGAAAATTTTAACTTCCGGTGAATATCTTTTAAGTCTTATAAATGATGTTCTAGATATGTCGCAGATTGATTCAGGTCAGCTTGAGCTTGAACTTTCAAAAGTAAATATTTTAAAAATTTATCAGGATATTGTTTCTATTCTTGAATATCAAATTAAAAGTAAAAACATAGATATAATTACAGATGTTTCTAATGTAAAACATCCGTGGATAGAAAGTGATCTTATCAAGATAAGAAAAATTTTAATGAATCTTATTTCTAATGCTGTGAAATATTCTAAAGAAAGCGGCGGAAGAATTTACATTACGATAGAAGAACATGAAAAAGATATAAACACTTCTGACTTTGTAATTAAAATCGAAGATGAAGGAAAAGGAATTTCAGAGAATTTTATTGACAAAATTTTCCTTCCGTTTGAAAGAGAAAACAATACGACAAAGAGTAATGTAATGGGCTCTGGACTTGGACTTACAATTACAAAAAAATGTGTTGAATGTCTTGGCGGAACGATTGATGTTAAAAGCAGGGTAAATGTTGGAACAGAATTTACAATAAAGTTTAACGCAATTATTTTCGAGAATGGTGAAAATGAAGCTCTTGCAAATCTTGATACAATTTCTTTTGATGGAAAACGAGTTCTTGTTGTAGAAGATAATGAACTTAATATTGAAATAGCAGCAAGACTTCTTTCTGATTTAGGCTTTGAAGTTGAAAAAGCAACTAACGGTAAAGAGGCATATGAAAAAGTTCTTAATAATAAAGACGGATATTACGATTTAGTGTACATGGATATCATGATGCCTGGAATAGACGGATATGAAGCTACGAGACAGATCAGGGCAATCGGTGATACTCAAAAAGCTTCTGTTCCGGTAATTGCGATGACAGCAAATGTATTTGATGAAGATGTAAAAAAATCTGTTGAATGCGGAATGAATGGTTATATTACAAAACCACTTGTTCCGGAAGATATCATAAAAGAAACAAAGCGCGTATTAATCTTTAATTAATTCTTTAATCGTTAATTGACTCAATAACAGCTCTCATATCATCAGAAAGATGTTTAGCCGCAATTGCCGGCTCCAGATTTTTGTATTTATCCATCGTTATCTGAGGAAGAACTGTAAATTTATAATGATATCTGTGTGTAGGATGGACTTTGTACCAAGGATCTTTTTTTCCAAGACCATATTTGTCTCCACCACCAATATGTAATGGCTGAATATTGCAGCCTGTTCTTAATGCAATTCTTGCAGCACCTTTTTTGTAAGGATTAATTCCGTGGCGCGGGGTTCTCGTTCCTTCTGGGAAAATAATAAGGTTGTCACCGGCTTCGAGACTCTTCTGACATGAGGCAACCATTACATCAAAGTCGTTATCGTTTGCAATATAAAGAGGTCGTACAATTCCCGCAACCGGAGAGTTTCTTAATCCGGCACGGATAATGCAGTCAGCATTTCTAACGAGTGCAAAAGTATAAATTACATCAAGAAGAGACGGATGATTTGCAACGATGATGCATGAATGAAGATTTCTCAAAGCTTTGAGATCACTTACCTCATAAGTCGAGACCCTTAAAAAACTCATTACGTTGCAAACAAAACCAAGTACACATGAAATAAAATAATGGCCGTTCTTTCTGAAAGTCTCTTTTTTAGGCCATATAATGTGAAGGAATGGAAAAACAAAAATACAGATAAGTAAAGTTCCTATTCCGAAGAAAATATAACAGAAAATTTTTGCGATTGTTCTGTAAATGTAAGAGAAAGGATTTTTTACTTTTGGTAAATCATCAGCGGCATATTTTGGATCAATTTTTTTACTCATAACTATTTCCTATAATTTATTATAACACTTTTTAAGATGAAATTGGATAAATTTATAAACATTTTTTTCGATGGACGAAATCTGATATTCTGCATAAAACGAATTGTCTAAAGGTTTTGAAGAAATGATAAAAGCAAAAGACAGTGGAAATCTTCCTTCTGGAGCAAAGTTTTTATATTCTTCCGGAATAAGCTCATCAGAATAAACAAAAATAATGCTTTCTTCTTTTCCCGAGAGAACAGGGCTTGCTCCACAGAGCAGGGCGTCAGAAAAGTTTTCATCAGAAGGGAAAACTGTTGTATAACCTGCTTTTAGTTTACAGGCAATTGTGGCAAGGGCTGCCGGTGTATTGAACACAGACAGTGAAAAGCCGGCCGGTAAAATCATCTGATCTTCGATTATGGATTTATTCAGCTTAAACTCACGTTCAATTTCTCCGCGGAATGATGCAAAAACAAGTTTTTTATCTAAAGAAATATTTGTTTTTTCTATTAAGTTATGAACGGATTCTACAGTCATTTTAGAAATCTGGCTTAAGCGTCTGCGAAAAAGTGGATCGGTATAACTTAATGATGGCGAAGTTTTTTCGAGAAGAATCTGTTTTTCATTTTGAGCAAATAGCTTCCAGTCATCGAGGCTTTCAAGACCTGGGGCTACGAGAGACGGTTCTGAAATAAAAAAGCTTTTCTGTTCCATTTTTTAACTCTATATTGTTTTACTGATAAAATCAGGATGTAAAATTATTTTTTCCTGAAAACCAGAAGGGAATAACAGTTTGAACCGAGATTGTGATGGGCTGTTTTAAGTTCAAAACCAGCCTGCTCAATTGCATCTACTAATTCTCCATAACGGTACATTTTGCTGTTTCCATTTGCAATGCATGTAAAATAAAGTGAGGTTGCCTGTAAAGAATAACTTTCGGCTTCAAATTTCTGCTTGTCCCAGAGCGGTTCAAGAACATATACATCTGTATCGGCTTTTGCTGCCAGATGAACTTTTGTAAGAATTTTTGTTATCTGATGAAGTGAAAAACAGTCAAGAAACTGACTCATCCATACAGCATCCGGTTCCGGTGGTAAAACTGTCGTTTCGGCAAGAATGTTTCCGCTGTAAGTTGAAATTCTGTTTTCAAATCCTGCTTCTCTGGCATTTTTTTCTGCAACTGCAGTCTGACCGGGCAGGTCTACGATTGTAACATGTACATCCGGGTCAAAACGGCAGCTTGCGACAGCCCATTTTGCCGTATTTCCACCTATGTCTAAAAGTTTTTCAGGTTTATTTTTATATACAATTGGAAGTGCTTCCGGGAATGCTATATCACTGTAAAAGTGATCAAAATCAAACCAGCTCTTTTTTTCACGGTCAGGCAGGGAAGAAAGAGCCTCGTAAACCGTTGTCCACTGGCTGCCAAAAACTTTAAGGCCCTGAGGTTTTCCTGTTTTGACTGAATCTAAAAGGTCAAATGCACCTTTGTAACATATATCATTTGTAAAATTAAAATTTGCCTTTGTAAGGTTATCTTCAAGTAAAAACCAGCCTGTTTTACTGAGAGAAAGATATTCGATGCCATCTACAGTTTTTAAAAGAAGAACATGCATTCCGACTGCCATTTCGGTTAAAACATTGACTCCATATTCAGAAATTCCTGATTTTTTTGAAATGTCCAGTGCAGAAATTCCTTTTTCTCCACTTTCGTCAATAATGCGCATGATTCCTGTTTCTAGAAGTGCCCTTACAGCTTGAAAAGCAAGGGGTGCAAATGCTATTTTTTGAGCCTCAAATTTTGCATCAATTGCGTGCATGTCATCTCTGGAAAATTTTTCCATATCAAAAGCTGAATTTTTTCTCATAACAGAAACTTTACCACAATAAGATAATAATCGCAATCGAAAGACGGAAGGTATGTTCATAACTTGAATTATTGTTTTTCTTGTTGTATAATTTTTAAAAATGCACTAATAAAGTTAGTGCATTTATTTTTATGGGAGAATTCAGCTGACGATGGATGGACTTAAACAGGAAATTAAAGAATTAATCATCAATTCCCTAGAGCTTGAAGATGTAAAACCGGAGGATATTAAAGATGATGAGCCGATTTTTGGAACTGGGCTCGGTCTTGATTCCATTGATGCTCTGGAACTTGGTGTTGCCATAAAGAAAAAATTCGGTGTTAAGCTGTCTGCAGAAAGTGAAGACAGTAAAAAGCACTTTGCTTCAGTTAATGCACTTGCAGAATTTATTTCTGCAGGTAAAGCATAAAAAAAATAAGGAGATAAAGATGACAAAAGAAGAAATCTTTGCAAAAATTCAGGATGTACTTGAAAGCGAGTTTGAAGTAGAAAAGGCAAGCGTTTCTCTTGATTCAAAACTTTTTGAAGATTTGGATCTCGATTCAATCGATGCCGTTGACCTTGTTGTAAAGATGAAACCTTACATCAACGGAAACATTGATCCAGAAATGTTCAAAAGTGCAAAAACAATTCAGAATGTTGTAGACATTCTTGCACCACTTGCAAAATAATTAAAAAGAATGAAAACCTTTTTAAAGGTATTCGTTACGATCATATCGGTATTATATCCTGTACTGGTTTTTACGCTTTTAGTTGTATATAAACTTCCAGTCAGGATTGTATCGCTATGTATCGTTTTTCTTGCACTTGTATATTTTGTATCTTCTACAAGTGCTTCTTCAAAAGAAAAATTTTCTTTTAATGCACGGCCACTTGTTTCTTCAATATTTTTGCTTGCGGTTGGAATAATCTGTTATATTACAAATAGTTCGCTTTTTTTAAAATTGTACCCAATAGTAATAAGCATAATGCTTTTATTTATTTTTGGTTCAACATTATTTACAAAACCGAATATGATTTTTAGATTTGCTGCGCTGCAGGATAAATCTATCAAAGGTTCTGTAAACGAAAAGCGTATTGAGCACTACTGTCTTAAAGTAACTTATGTATGGTGCACATTTTTTATTTTTAATACGTTTGCTGCAGCCCTTACAGTTTTTTTCTGTGATGAAAAAATATGGACTGTTTACAACTGTGGAATTTCTTATGCAATCATGGGAACTATTTTTGCAGTTGAATTTATAATAAGGATGGGAGTTAATAAAAAAATGCCTCAGTATTTTCCTATTTCAAAATTTAAAGCTGAATCTAGAAAAGACGATTTTGTAATCTGCTATGAAAACAAATGGACAGATAAAAAATATAAAACATGGAAAGATTTTTTAACTGATTCTGCAAAGATGAGAAATTTTCTTTTAAAACAGAATGCAGAAAAATTCATTCTTCACGTTAATGATTATTATTACTTTTTGTGCTGTTTTATTGCACTGCTTCAGTGTAAAAAAGAAGTTGCATTAACTGCAAATATTACAGAAGAGTTTATAAAGGAAATGCGTGAAGACGGCGACGGGTTTTTAACCGATGTAGAAAACCAGAAGGATTCTTTTTTTGTCCCACAGATAATCGAAAATGCGCCTGTTCCGTCAGATGAAGAAATAAAAACGACTCCGGAAATTATTGCAGACGAAACAAAAATTCACATGTTTACATCTGGCAGTACCGGAAAACCGAAAGATGTTTTACAGCGTATGACAGAATTTGAGCTTGATAATGAATTTGTTTTTTCTAAATGGGGAGATGAATTTACTAAAAGAAAAAATGCCGCTACAGTAAGTCAGCATCACATCTACGGATTTTTATTTACTATAGCCTTACCTTTTGCCGCCGGAGTTCCGTTTAGAAGAACGAGAATCGAATTTCCGACAGAATTTGAAAAGCTTGATGATGAAAAATACATGATAATCGCTGTTCCTGCATTTTTAAAACGCACTGTCGAGTCAGAAGACAGGCTGCCTTTAAAGGAACCTTTTATATTTACAAGTGGCGGGGTTTTACTGCCGGAAGTTGCAGAAAAGACCGACAGGATTTTTGGTTTCTGGCCGGTAGAAGTTTATGGCAGTACAGAAACCAGCGGAATTGCATACAGACAGTCAAAGAACGGTCTTGAATGGACTCCGTTTGACAACGCGACGATTACCCAGGATGCAGACGGATGTCTTAATATAAAATCGCCTTATATTAAAGATCCGAAAGGATTCCAGACAGCTGACCTTGTCGAAATTCTGGACGACGGAAGATTTATTTTAAAGGGCAGAAAAGATTCAATTGTAAAAATAGAAGAAAAACGCGTTTCACTTACAGAAGTAGAAAACAGAATTCTTCTTACAAAGCTTGTTAAAGACGTATGCGTAGTTGCGATGAGCGACAGAAGGCAGTATCTTGCGGCAGCAATTGTGTTTAACGAAGACGGCCAGAAAAAGTTTGAAGGCTGGAAAAAGTTTGACATAAACATGTATTTTCATGATTTTCTTCTTAATTATTTTGAAAATGTAGTAATTCCTAAAAAATGGCGCTTTTTAAATGAGCTTCCTATGGACTTACAGGGCAAGAAAAAGAAGCTTGAAATACAGGCATTATTTACCAAAAATGAAGATGGTGATAATATAAAATAACATTAAGTCAGACTAACAGGAAATATAGATGGATTATTTGGTATTACACAATATTGCAGAGGAAAAAGCAGTAGTTAAGACAGAAAACGAAGTTGAACTTGAATATTATATTGGCGAAGAATGTGATTTTTTTAACGGACATTTTCCGGAAATTCATCTGGTCCCAGCTGTTGCTCAGATAGACATGGCCTCTTATTTTTCACAGAAGTATTTCGGGACAACGAGATTCATTCAGTCTGCAAAAAGATTAAAATTTACATGTCCTGTAAAACCAAATGTTTGGGTTAGAATGAGTTTAAAATATAGTGCGGAAAAAAACAGTGTAACATATAAATTAACATCTGCTGACGGCGAGAAAAGTTATTCTGGTGGAAGTTTTGTAATAAGCAGATAGACAGGATAGAAATGAAACAGGCTTTTGTAATTCCGGTTTATAATCATGGTAGTACTCTTCAGAATGTGGTTGGATCACTTTTAGATTTTAACCTTCCGATTATTGTAATTGATGACGGAAACAGAGGTCAGGACAAGATGTTCATCAATCTTGTGTGTCAGGAGCATCCGGAAATTATTTTAATAAGAAATAAATTCAACAGAGGAAAAGGATATTCAGTTTGTAAGGCTGTAAAAGAGGCACACAAACGTGGAATAACTCATTTGTTCCAGATTGATGCAGACGGGCAGCATGATACAGAAAGATGTGATTTGTTTTTAGAAAAATCAAATGAAAATCCGGATGCTTTAATTTGCGGTTGTCCGGAGTTTGATGAAACAATTCCTGAAAAAAGAAAAAGTGGAAGACAGATAAGCAATAATTATGCAGCATTTGTTACACAGACAGAAGATTATATAAAGGATGCGTTGTGTGGTTATAGAATTTATCCGGTTGAACCTTTTTATAAAATTTTAAAATTTTCTTATATCGACAGTCACATGGGTTTTGATGCAGAAATTCTTGTCCGCATGATTTGGAAAGGTGTTCCGGTAATATATCTTCCTGTAAATGTTTCTTATCCTGTTGGTGGAAAATCAAATTTCAGAATGGTTCGTGATAACATCAGAATCTCTTTTATGTTTGCAAGAATGACAGTTGGAATGTGGTTACGATATCCGATTCTTTTAAAAAGAAAAAAGAGAGCAGCAATTGAATCGCAAACCGCAAAAGACAAACAATAATCAGAATAATCTGGCTCAATGGGCAACGGAAAAAGAAGTTATTAAAACAAGTTTTCCGATTTATCTTACTCTTTTCTGTATAAGAGTTTTTCCTGGATTTATAAACAACGGGTTAATCGCAATAATTGGTTTTTTCTTCTTCATTTTCAGTAAACGTGCAAGAAAAGAATGTTTGAGATTTCAAAATCAATTAATCGAATATACAAAAAAAATCAAAGAAAAATGTATTAAAGAAAAAATTCCTAATGTATATAAGCAGATAGAAAGTTTTGCAATTACTTTTGTAGAAAAACTTGAATGCTGGGTAAGAACAAAATCAAGAATTAAAGTAAAGATTAATGATGATGACATAACAAAACTTATTGATCAGCTTAATGAAGGCAAAGGTGCTTTTGTTTTGGTTTCTCATCTTGGAAATTCTGAAGTATTAAGAAATCTTGCAAATAAAAATCAGATTTTTTTAAAGAGAGAAGTTCCGGTTGCGGTTTTGATGGATTTAAGTTCAACAAGTAATTTTACAAATACGATAGAAAAAATAAATCCCGGATTTAAAGAAAATATAATCGATGTTAACAATATTACTCCTGCATCAATTGAAAAAATGCAGACTACAATTGAAAAGGGTGGAATGGTTGTTTCTGCAGGAGACAGAATTTCTAAGAAAGCGGATTCAAGATATTTTATATTTGACTTTCTTGGAAAAAAAGCAAGATGGTCGTATGGGGTTTATCTGATAGCAATGCTTTTGCGTGCTCCGGTTTATTTTTTGATGGGAACCAGAGAAAAAGATGTTTCCTTTAACAGAAAATATAATGTTTCTGTAAAAAAAAGTACGGTAAATACAGATTGTTCTCGAAGTGAACGTGAAACAAATATGAAGCAGCTTTGTTTAGAATTTATAAATGAACTGGAAAAATGCTGTCTGGAGCATCCTTTTCAGTGGTATAATTTTTATGATTTCTGGACGGTGTAATATGAAAAAAATTGCTGCATTTATTACAGGATTATTTTTATGTGCAGGACTTTTTGCACAATCTGATGAGTTTAAGCAGTTCTGCCGGGAGAATGCGAAATCAAAAATGGTTCGCGGAGACTTTGAGCTTGTCCAATATAATGAAAAAAAGAAAGATACAAAACGAAATTCAGAGGGAACTTTTACATTAAGTGTAGATGACGGCATAATATGGTTTACAAAAAAGCCTGTTGAAGTAATTCAGATAATGACAGATACAAAAATTACACAGTATGTGCGCGGCAAAAAAAAGGTCATCGATGGAAAAGATAATCCGACTTTTTTAAGCATTGCAAAAATTACGGCATCATTATTTTCTGGTGATTATGACGAAATAGAAAAGAATTTTGAAATAGAATGTGGTTATATATGGAACAGTGTATATAATGGTAAAACAGAATACGACGTAGTGTTATCTCCTAAAAAAGATTCTGCTGTCTCGTCTTATATAAAAAAAATTCAACTTATAATTTGTTTTGAGGATATGCCTCAGAACGATAAAGACTTTAAAGCATGTTATATTTCAGAGCTTACAATAGCAGACGCAGCCGGCAACGTTTCTTCATACATCTTGAAAAACCAGAGGGAAACTGATAGTTTAACTGGTGATGAGCAGAAATATTTTAAAGAATAAATTTTTTTTAAGCTGGGCGTTAATTCATTTTGTCAGTATTGCAGCTTTTTTAATACTTCTTTTAGGCGGAACTAAATTTAAAATAAATACAGGCCTTTTTGATATACTTCCTGATTCTTCAAGTACAAAAGAAATAAAAGATGCAGAAAGCATTTTAAGTTCCAGAACAGGAAGAATGTTTGTAATTCTTGTTAAAGATACAGAATTTTCTGCTGCAAAAGAAAAGGCTGTAAGACTTTATGTTCTCTTAAATGAAGATAAAAACAAAGATTGTTTTGAAAGTGTAGATTTATTTGTTGATGACAATATATATGAAGAAATAGCTTCATTTTATTACAGACATAGATATCATTTACTTGGAGAAGAAGAAGTTGAACTTCTTTCTACAAACGATGGTGTTGAACAGTTTGTAGCAGAGTCTCAGGCACAGCTTTTTATAGGGACAACATCTTCTGTAAATGTAATAGAAGATCCTTTTGTCCTTTCTGAAATTGCAATGCAAAACACTCTTTCAAAAATGATAAGCACAGGAACATCGATGCAGGTTTTAGGCGGAGTTTTGAGTGCAAGGTTTGATGATAAGGAATATGTAATGATTCGCGGTTCATTAAAACCAGAAAGCGTTGCAATTACAAATAAAAAAAGCGGTGTAAAAATAATTAAAGACTGCATTACTCAGTTAAATGAAGAAATTAAAAAAGATAATGGTGAAACAGAAATTCTTGTTTCAGGTGTGCCATTCCACAGTTATGAAAGTTCTTCTTCGGCACAAAAAGAGATAAGTATAATTGCGACTGTTTCAATTGTGATGATTGTTTTACTGTGTATTTATATTTTTAGAAATGTTGTACCGGTCGTTTTTTCTGTCGGGGCAATTTGTATTTCATCGCTTTGTGCTTTTTGTACGGTTCTTATTGTATTTAAAGAGATTCACATACTGACATTTGTATTTGGTACGACTCTTATCGGAACGTGTCTTGATTACAGCATTCACTATTTTGTCAGATGGAAAGCGGATAACGGTTTTACAAATGGTGAAGAAATAAGAAAACATCTTTTAAAAGGTTTAACACTTTCTCTTGTTTCTACATTGATAAGTTATATTCTTCTTTTGTTTACACCATTTACACTTTTAAAACAGATTTCTGTATTCTGTGCTGCAGGAATTTTAAGCTCATATCTTTCTGTAATAGGATTTTATCCTTTTATGAAAATTCCTAAAGAGAAAAAAGAAATTAAAATGATAAAAATTCTTGAGAACTTTTCATACAAATTTAATGAAAAGTTAAAGATAAAGATTCTTTCAGGAATTATTTTATTAATCGTAGTTTTACTTTTTGTATTTAGAAATAATATCAGAATAGATAATAATTTAAAGACAATGTATTCGATGAAGGGAGAACTTTTAGAAAATGAACAGGAAGTAAATAAAGTTCTCAATTCAGGAAGCAACGGAAGCTATTTTATTGTAAAGGGAACAGATGCAGAAGATGTTCTTGAAAAAGAAGAAAGACTGTGTAAAAAACTTGATCAAATTAATGCCAGATATAATTGTGTGAGTAAATACATTCCTTCAGTGAAAAAACAAAAAAAATCTTACGAGTCTATAGAAAAAATAATGCCATACGCAAAAGAACAGTATGAGCTTATTTCATATGAAGGAATTGCGGCCGAACAGAAAGGTGAGCATCTTTTAGAAAAATACAGGGCAGCAAAAGAAGATTATGTTGTAATAGACGGATGGAATGTTATTACGGATAATGAAAACAGTAAGACAGACGGCGATATACCGGATTTTATAAAAAAAGCGGCAGGAAATTTCTGGCTCGGTAAAACAGGAGAAAGTTTTTATACATGTGTAATGCCCCTCCATTTTAATGACAAGGCAATGCTTAAAGAAATTTCAGAAATCGATGATAGTTTTTACTATGTTGATAAAACAGTAGAAATTGGAAATGAACTTAATAAACTTACTAAAGTTATTCTAATTCTTCTTTGTGCAGCATTCGTTATAATGACTGTAATTTTAAAATTCTTCTATAAAATAAAGGATACATTAAAAATAATGAGTATTCCTTTAATAACTGCAGGCGCCTGTATTGCGGCAATGGGAGTTTGTAAAATTCCGCTTGGATTTTTTAGCGTAACAGGAATTGTTTTAGTATTTGGATTGAGCATAGATTACATAATTTATTCAGTTGAAAATATTTCTGCAGAAAATTTTCTTGCGGTTGTGCTTTCTGTTGTGACAAGTTTTTTGTCTTTTGGGCTTCTTGCATTAAGTTCATTTGCACCTGTATTTATGTTTGGTTTTACAGTGAGTGTTGGACTTCTGGTTGCTGCAATAAGTACATTTTTTATTAAAAATAGTTGTATGAATTCTTAAAAAGTTCCATTATAATAATGATGCACAGGAGATAAATATGGACCCGAAAAAGACAAGAAGCGAAAAGCTTGGAAAACAGGTTGTAGAGGCATTAAAAAAAAGATATTTTGATGCACATTATGTAAGCACAAAAGAAGAAGTTCTTCCTTTGGTTTTAAAATTGATTCCGAAAGAGCATACAGTTTCATGGGGCGGAACTATGACTTATGAGGAGCTCGGAATTAAAGAGGAGTTAAAAAAACAGGGTTATTCTGTAATTGACAGATATACTGCAAAAACTCCGGAAGAAAAAGAGGAGATGCAAAGAGCTGCTTTGACATGTGGAACTTTTTTAATGAGCTCAAATGCAATTACAGAAAGTGGTGAACTTTTTAATATTGATGGCGCTGCAAACAGAGTAGCTGCTCTTTGTTATGGTCCAAAAAATGTTTTAATTGTAGCAGGAATTAATAAAATTGTTTATGATATGGAAGATGCATATAAAAAAGTAAGACATTATACTGCACCCATAAATGCCCAGCGTTTTGATCTTTCTACGCCATGTTGTAAAACAGGTGAATGCGGAAACTGTATAAATCAGGACTGTATCTGTTCTCAATTGGTTATGACAAGACTTTCAAAACCTGCAGGCAGAATAAAAGTGATTATAGTTGGAGAAGAACTTGGTATCTAAAATGAAAGGCACACAGAAAATTACAATCACAAGAGAAAAAATGCTGCCGTTTATTCTTGGACTTGTGATTATCATCATCGATCAGATTACAAAAATCTGGGTAGCTAAAAACATTCCGTTTTATATTTATACAAATGGAACGGGATATAATGTGTATAAATCTTTTTTCGATGGGTTTATCGAAATTATTCATGTAAGAAATCTTGGAGTTGCATTCAGTATTGGGTATACATGGCCTAGGGTAATACGTGTAATTATATTTTCGGGACTTCCTCTTATAGTAATGTGCTACATAATTTACTGGTGTTTGAAAAGCAACGATCTTTCAAAGCTTCAAAGATGGTGTATAAGTGCAGTTGTTGGTGGTGGAATTGGAAACATTATTGATAGAATTTTCCGTGAATACGGTGTTGTTGATTTTATCAGTGTTAAATGGTTTGGCTGGGAAAATGCATGGTTTGAATTTTTAAGATGGGACCGATGGCCGACATTTAATTTTGCCGATGCAATGATTGTAGTTTTTGGAATTATTTTTGTAATTTCACTAATAAAAATACTTATAAAAGAATCAAAAGAAGGAAAAAAATAATGGATGAAGAGAAATTAAAAAACATAGAACCACCAAAAAAAGGTGAAATTACACCTTCAAAAAAAAGAATGAATACTTTTATTTTTATGTTTACTGGAGCTTTATTGAATCTTGCAGTTATATTTGGAATTGCAATCGCTTTAATGCTTGGAACATGGTATGTTGTAAACAGATCAGGTTATGCTGGAGTAAAAGAAAATCTTACAAATATAATAATGTGGAGTTCCGTAATTGTTGCAATTTTAATAAGCTTTGTACTTCAAAAAATATGCTTTAAATTTATTATTACAAAATTTAAAATGCAGGATAAACTTGAAAAAGATTTTGTTGAACGATACGTATAAAAAACAATTTGAACTCCGGGACAATAAACCGGAGTTTATTTTTTTCTAGAGATTGCAATTCCGTCGCCGAGTGTAAGAAATTCTGTTTCGAACTCGGCGTTTGTTTTTAAAAAGTCTATATACTTTCTGATTTTTTTAACAAGCTTTATTGTACTGTAATTATGTGTAAGGCTTAAGTCGTCTACCATTCCGTGGAACGAAAGATTGTCGCTTATAAAGACTCCGTTTTCGCTTAAGTTATTCTGAAAATGCTCAAAGAATTTTCTGTACTGAGCTTTAGGTCCGTCAATAAAAATTAAATCAAATTTTCTATCAAAGTTAAAGGTTACGGCGTCCCCCAGATAAACTAAAATTCTATCCATGAGGTCATTGTCTGCAACATTTTTAACTGCTTCATGATAGCGTTCTATGTCAAATTCAATTGTAGAAACAAAAACATCTTCTTTAGTTTTTGCAAAGCGGATTGAAGAATAACCGATGCCTGTTCCGATTTCGAGAATGGTTTTTACATCGTGCTCGACAATGTAATTACAGATAAAGTCGATGCCTTCATCTTTCATGATTGGAACTGAGTGAGTTTTAGCAAATCTTTTTATCTGTGATATTTCTTCCATAATTGATTATTGTATAAAAAAACCGCAGTCTTGAAAATAAGGCCGCGGTTTTTTAGAAATTATCTTAAGTATAATTTACTTTACAGCTTCGAAAATGATGTCTGCAAGGAAGATAACTGCAAGAACCCATGTAACAACCGGGATGTCTTTAATTTTCTTTCCAGCACATTTTGCGATAACGTAAGTGATGATACCGTAAGAGATACCTTTAGAAATTGAATATGCAAATGGCATTACAATGATTGTAACGAATGCAGGGATTCCTTCTGTAGGATCTTCGAAGTTAATTCCTGTTACTGACTTCATCATGAGATAGCCAACGAAGATTAAAGCTGGAGCTGTAGCAGCAGCCGGAATAAGGAAGAACAATGGGCTAAGGAAGAGAGAAAGGATAAAGAGGATTGCAGTTACAACAGATGTAAGACCTGTGCGTCCACCAGCTGCAACACCAGAAGAACTTTCTACGAAAGAAGTTACTGTTGATGTTCCGAGACAAGCACCTGCAACTGTTCCTACAGCGTCTGCTAAAAGAGCACCTTTTGCATTAAGAACATTTCCATCTTTGTCTTTAAGATTTCCCTGTTCAGCAACTCCAAGGAGAGTACCGATTGTATCAAAGAGATCTGTAAAGAGGAATGTAAAGAATACTATAAAGAATTTTCCTGTTAATACCTGAGTAAAATCAAATTTGAAAAGATATGGCATTGCTGGAGCAGAGAATGGTTTAAAGTTTTCTGGAATTGTTGTTACACCAAATGGAATACCAATGATTGTTGTAATGATGATTCCGAGTAAAACACTTCCTGGAACTTTAAGAGTATAAAGAACAACAGTAATGATAAGACCGATTACTGCTACTACTGCAGCACTGTTCTGCATGTTAAAGTTTACGAAACCAATTAATGTTCCTGTTTCTGTAGAAACAACACCTGCGTTTGCAAGTCCGATGATTGCGATGAACAATCCGATTCCGACAGCAACGGCTTTTTTAAGTCCTTCTGGAATTGATTTGATGATTGCTTCGCGGATTCCGCAGATAGAAAGGATGATGAATAAAATACCTTCAAGCAATACAGCTGTCAATGCAAACTGCCATGTACAGCCCATTCCAAGAACAACAGAGAAAGTGAAGAACGCATTAAGACCAAGTCCAGGTGCGAGAGCAACCGGGAGATTTGCAACAAATGCCATAACAAGAGTTGCAATTGCAGCAGAAACAGCTGTTGCAGTAAATAATGGTCCCCATTCCATTCCGGCAGCAGAAAGGATTCCCGGGTTTACAGCCAGAATGTAAGCCATTGCGAGGAATGTTGTAATACCGGCAATGATTTCGCGGCTTACTGTAGTTCCTCTTTCTTTAAGATGAAAAAATTTTTCCATTCTTATACTCCTTGAATAAGAAAATTATACTTAATTATAACACCATTTCGGCGATAACTAAAGGTCTTGAATAAACTCTTTTTAAAAATTATTATAAGGCTATGGGGAATGATTCATCTAAATTAATTAATCAGTTTGTTGATAAAAACGTAACTGGGGCTATTTCTACACTTCTCGAATCTGATAATATCAAGCAGATAAACAAGTCTGCTGACGTTATAGCTAAAGGTTTCGGTTCGTCAACAGGATTATTTGAAAAAGAAGCAGCTGATTTTGAAGAAAAGCTTATTTCGAGCTTCCAGAAAAATCTGTCGCTTTTGATTCAAAAGACATGGGTGGAAGAATCTGATGCCGATTTAAAGGAACAGGTTCTTTATCAGCTTGCAGAATACTGTAAGGCAATTTCAAAAGGAAAATGGACAAATGCTTATGCTGAATTATTAAAAATAATCGGCGACGTTGTTTATCTTATGTTTGGAACTCAGACAAAGAGTGAAGACTTTTTGGAATATGCACTTCGTATTGATCCGGAGTTTGGAGTATTCTGGTTGTACGTTAAAAAATTGCCGGAAGAGCTTAAATGTGAAGTAGAAAAAGCGAGAGTAATTATGCTTCTCGGAATGTACTTCCTGGCTAATTACTGATACTTAAAAAATAAAAAAACAACAGTAGGAATAAAAATGGATTTTGAAAAGATTTATAAGTCACTTAGAAAAGCAGGGGAAAAACTTGCCGTTCAAAATTCAGATAAAAAAAATAAAGTGCTCCTTGCTGTTGCAGATGCTCTTGATAAAAACCGCAAAGAAATAATAGAAGCAAATCAAAAAGATATAGAAATAACAAGAAAGGCCGGCAAGTCTGAATCTATAATTGACCGTTTAATGCTTAACGATAAACGAATCGATGGAATTATCGAAAGCATTAAGCTTGTTGTAAGTCAGACAGATCCTGTTGGAGAAGAAACTGCGGGCTGGAAAACTCCAAACGGAATGAACATAAGACAGGTTCGTGTTCCGATGGGAGTTGTTGCAATCATTTATGAAAACCGTCCTAACGTAACAATTGATGCTTTTTCTCTGGCATATAAAAGTGGCAATGCAATATTATTGAGAGGCTCTTCTAATTCGTTCAACTCAAATAAAAAAATTGTAGAAGTAATAAAAAAAGCTCTCGATGAAAATAAAGATATCGGCGCGACTTCTGATGCAATTGAACTTGTGGAAGTAAAAGAAGGCGACCACAGCGATGTTGATGAAATTTTAAATGCAGTTGGAAAAATTGATGTAGTGCTTCCGCGCGGTGGAAAAAAGTTAATCGAAACAGTTGTAAGAAATGCAAAGGTTCCGGTAATCGAAACAGGAAGCGGTGTGTGTCATCTTTTTGTTGATGAGTCTGCAAAATTGGACAACGCTGCTCTTATTGCAGAAAATGCAAAGATTCAGAGACCGAGTGTATGTAATGCAATCGAGTGTGTTCTTGTTCACGAAAAAGTTGCAGAAAAATTTTTACCGATGATGGCAGATAAATTTGCAGGCCGCGTTAAAATGCATGCAGATAAAAAAGCGTTTGAAATTTTAAGCGGAACAAAATCTGCCCAGGGATTTCTTTTTGAAGCAACAGAAGAAGATTACGGAAACGAATATCTTGATTACGAATGCTGTGTAAAAGTTGTAAGCGATATTAACGAAGCAATTGAATATATAAATTCTCATAACACAAAACATTCAGAAAGCATAATTACAGAAAGCCGCGAAAACGCAAGACTTTTCCAGGCGATGGTAGATGCAAGCTGCGTTTATGTAAACTGTTCAACAAGATTTACAGACGGCGGCGAATTTGGTTTTGGCGCAGAACTTGGAATAAGCACACAGAAGCTTCATGTTCGAGGACCTATGGGAATTAAAGCTTTGACAACAACTAAATACCTCATTGACGGGGATGGACAGATAAGATGAGTACAATAAGTGAAAGTTTAAAAAACGCCCGCAAAATTGTTATAAAAATCGGAAGCAATACACTTTCTAAACCTGACGGAACACAGAATACAGAATTTATGGCAAGCTTTGCTGAACAGTGTTCTGAACTTATTAAAATGGGAAAGCAGGTAATCATAGTTTCTTCTGGAGCTCAGGTTGCTGGAGTTTCTACACTTAAAGAATGGGCAAGAAAAAAAGATGTTCATTACAGACAGGCTCTCTGTTCAATTGGACAGGTAGAGCTTATGCATCAGTGGAGAAAAGCTTTTCAAAAACAGGAGCTTCACATCGGACAGCTTCTTTTAACAAAAGATGATTTTGAAAATGAACACCGTTCACTTAACATACGAAATACTCTGTTTACACTTGTAGATGAAGGTGTAATTCCTATCATTAACGAAAACGACAGCGTAAGCTTTGACGAAATTAAAATCGGTGATAACGACAACCTTTCTGCCCTTACTGCAATTTTGTGGAGTGCAGATCTTTTAATTCTGTTTGGTGATGAAGACGGAATCTTTACAGACAACCCTAAGACAAACAAAAATGCAGAATTTATTGAAACAGTTTCTTCTATCGAAGAATTAAGAAAGAAAATTAAAATCGGCGGAACAAGCTCTTTTGGAACCGGCGGTGTAGAAACAAAAATTCAGGCGGCAGAAAAAATTACAAAATACGGAATAGAAATGCTTTTGGCTAACGGAAAAAAAGAAAGCATTATCAGAAAGCTTTTATCTGCAGAAGAAAAAGGAACTTTATTTTTAGTAGAATAAAGAGTGACAGCGCAGACTGCCGGTTGTGCGGCATTTAGGAGGAGACGATGGATAAAGTCGTAACTTTTGGAGAACTTATGCTGCGGCTTATGCCAGAAGGACATCACCGTTTTGTTCAGGTGAATAACTTTAATGCAGAATTTGGCGGAGCAGAAGCAAATGTCGCAGTAAGTCTTGCGCAGTTTGGAATGGATTCATATTACGTAAGCCGCCTTCCTCAAAACCAGATTGGTGAATCAGCAATTAACAGTATAAGACGCTTTGGTGTAAAAACAGATTTTATTGCACGCGGCGGTGACAGACTCGGAATTTATTTTCTGGAAAAAGGTGCATCCCAGCGCGGAAGCCTGTGTATTTATGACAGAAAAAATTCTGCATTTGCAGAAAGCGTAGAAACAGATTACGATTGGAAAAAAATATTTTCTGGTGCAAAATGGTTTCATATAACTGGAGTAACTCCAGCACTCGGAAAAAAAGTCTGTGCCCTTGCACTTACTGCATGTAAAGAAGCAAAAAAAGCAGGCTGTACTGTTTCGTGTGATTTAAATTACAGAAGCAAGCTTTGGACAAAAGCTCAGGCAAAAAAAACAATGAGTGAGCTTGCACAATATGTTGATGTGTGTATTGCAAACGAAGAAGATGCTTTAAATGTATTTGGAATTAAAACACATAAAACAAATGTTGATGCAGGTATTATCGATAAAGCAGCCTTTGTAAAAACTGCAGAACTTCTTTTGAGTAAATTCAATTTTAAAAAAGTTGCAATTACTCTGCGTCAGTCAATTAATGCGGATGTTAACAACTGGTGCGCACTTTTATACGATGGAAAAGAAGCGGTGTTCAGCAGGGAATATGCAATTCATGTTGTTGAACGCGTAGGTTCTGGAGATGCCTTTGCAGCAGCCTTGATTTTTGCCTTGATGAAAAAAATGAACAGTCATGATGCAATTGAATTTGCAAGTGCTGCAGGCTGTCTTAAACATTCTGTCGAAGGCGACTTTAATCTTGTTTCTGAACAGGAAGTTTTAAACCTTGTTGCTTCTGACGGAACAGGAAGAATTTTAAGATAAGCACTTAATAGATTTTCGGGAAATCTTTATAGTTTGTAGTCCAGCACGGGCTTAAGTAATCGCGTTTAATTCCGCAGGCTTTGGCTTCTTTGTTGAGTGCGATTATGACGGTACAGACGGCACTATGATGCAATGTTTGAAAACAGTAAATTCAGCATGGAGAAAAAATGAGTTTAAAAATTGAAAAAGGCGACATAACAAAATACGAAGTTGATGCGATTGTAAATGCGGCAAACAGCTCACTTCTCGGAGGCGGCGGAGTAGACGGTGCGATTCACAGGGCTGCAGGGAGAAGACTTTTAGAAGAATGCATGACACTCGGCGGCTGTAAAACCGGAGATGCAAAAATTACAAAGGGATATGATTTAAAGGCAAAGCATGTAATTCATACAGTGGGCCCGGTTTATTATAACCAGTCAAAAGAGCAAAGCAGAAAACTTTTGGAAAGCTGTTATGTAAATTCAATTAAAGCAGCTAAAGAAAATAAATTAAAATCGATGGCGTTTCCTTTGATAAGCGCAGGAGTTTACGGCTATCCTAAAAAAGAAGCTCTCGAAGTTGCAGTAAGCGTGATAAAAAAAGAAGCAGAAGATTTAGAATGTGTCATCGTTTTGTTTGATATAGAAGCGTGGGAGATTGCAAAAAAAGAATTTAGTGAATTAATTTTTTAAATTTGCGGAATAAAAAAAATGACGGTAATGAGTTTTATAATTGTATGTCCTATGCTTTTTCTTGCAGGCTTTGTTGATTCAATTGCGGGAGGCGGTGGACTTATTTCTCTTCCTGCATATTTATTTGCGGGCCTTCCAATTCATACTGCAATCGGAACAAATAAATTTTCTTCTGCATTTGGAACGGGACTTTCTACTTTCAGGTATATAAAAGAAAAACTTGTAATTTTAAGGATTGCTGTTCCGTCTGTTGCATTTGGATTTTTAGGTTCTGCAATCGGTGCAAGGCTTTCGTTACTCGTAACAGAAGAAATTTTAAAATCACTTTTGCTTGTAGTTTTACCAGTTGCAGCCTTCTGTGTTTTAAATAGAAAAATTTTTAAGACAAACGAAGAAATAGAATTTAAAGTTACTGCAAAAACTTTTTTAATTGTAATGAGTGCCGCACTCATTATCGGAATGTACGACGGCCTTTACGGACCCGGCACCGGAACATTTTTAATAATTGCATTTACAGTCTTTGCCAGAATGAACATACGCCAGGCAAACGCCCACACAAAGGTAATAAATTTTACAACCAACATAGCAGCGTTAACTGTGTATCTTATTCACGGTCAGGTTATGTTTGCCCTGGGACTTGCGGCTGCAGCAAGCAACATGCTCGGTAACTACATCGGCTCCGGTCTTGTGCTTAAAAGTGATCCAAAGATTGTAAAGCCTCTGATTATTTTTGTCCTTGCGTTGTTGCTCGTTAAGATTGTGATGGGGGTATAGTCATTTGAATAAATTCCAACTTTTTCCTCAATATAAAATATATTTGTCTTCTTAACATTCTTGCTGTATACTTATATTCGAGAGAGTTAAATTATATAAGTAAAAAAGTTTTCGTGATGCCATGGGGTTTTTGTGCATGGGGAAACTTTTTGCAGGAGACTGATATGACACCAGTTTTTATCGGTGCAGTTGCGCTTGTTCTTTTTATCTTCTTTTTAATTTCTTACAAGAAAGTTCCAAAAAACAGAATCGGTATTCGTGTAGGACCTTTTGGTTCAAAAACTGTAACAGGAAAGGCAATTTTTGTTATTCCGTTTTTACAGCGCATTGACTACATGACTCTTGAGAACATTCAGGTTGATTTTGTTTCTAAAGATTCAATTCCGACTCAGGATGCAATTAACATTAAAGTTGATGCTGTTGCAAACATTGCTGTATCGCAGGATCCAGAAACTATGAAGCGTGCTGCTGCAAAGTTTATCGGATATTCAACAAGTGATATTGCTCAGGTTGTTACTCCTGTTCTCGAAGGTAACATTCGTGAAATTATTTCGCAGATTAAGTTAAAGGATTTGATTCAGGGTGATAAAAAAGTTCTTTCTGAAAAAGTTGTAGAAAACGTTAAGCCAAATCTTTTTGATCTTGGTCTTGAACTTACTACATTCAATATTCAGAACTTTAAAGATGACAATGGTGTAATCAACAACCTCGGTATTGAAAATACTGTTGCAATTTCTAAAGATGCTGCAAAAGCAAAAGCAGCTGCAGAAGCAGAAGTAAAGATTGCGCAGGCACAGGCAGATAAAGATGCAAATGATGCGCGTGTTGCTGCCGAACTTGAAATTGCACAGAAGCAGAATGAACTTGCAATTAAAAAGGCTTCGCTCCAGTTACAGGCAGATACCGAAGCTGCTAAAGCAGAAGCTGCAAAGGGAATCGAAACAGAAAACCAGCGTAAGGTTCTCGAAATTAAAGCTGCAGAAGCAAACATTGCAAAGCAGGAAAAGCAGATTGAAATTCAGGAAAAGGGAGTTTCGATTAAAGAAAAAGCTCTTGATGCAGAAGTAAAGAAAACTGCAGAAGCCGAAAAATATGCTGCACAGCAGAAAGCTGACGCTGAACTTTATTCACGCCAGAAACAGGCAGAAGCAGAAGCGTTTGAAATGCAGAGACAGGCAGAGGCAGAAGCATTCCAGAGACAGAAAAAAGCCGAAGCAGAAAAAGTTGCAATGGAAAATGAAGCTGCAGGTAAAAAGGCAATTGCAGAAGCAGTTCAGGCACAGGGAGAAGCAGAAGCTGCTGCCATTAAAGCAAAGCTCAGCGCAGAAGCAGACGGTATGCGCGAAAAAGCAGAAGCCCTCAAGCAGTACGGCGATGCAGCTAAACAGCAGATGCAGCTTGATGCACTTAAAGTTTACTTTGAACAGCTTCCAAAAATTGCAGAAGCTTCGGGCAAAGCATATCAGAATGTCGATAAGATTTACATGTACGGCGGAGAATCATCAAAGCTTACAAAAGACATCATGACAAATGTAACTCAGGTTTCTGAAAGCCTTGGTGAAACATTAGGAATCGATTTAAAATCTATTCTCGGAAAGCTCATTGATTCAAAACTTGAAGGAAAGAAAAAAGGCGATTCAGAAAAATAAATAAACGCCAGCAGTTAATCTAAAAATAAAAAACGGTAAAGTCTTTTGAGTGCATTGTGCGCCGTTTGACTTTACCGTTTGTTTTTTTATTGGTGGAAGATTAATTTCCTGTTGATTAAGTGGAGTTATAATAATTCTATTTTGGTAATTACTACTTTGTGTCCATAAAGAATTAAACCACTGGCTTTAATTGCTGTCCAAGATGTTGAATTTGGTCTAATGTTTACAGTTGTTGTACCAGTTCCTGGAATTATATCTGTAACAGAAAGCTGATGGTCATCATTAATACTTACACCACTTGTATCAGTTGTAAAATTAATATTTCCATCAGTCCAGCTCGTGATTGGATGGATTGTAGAATAGTTGTTTGTACAACCTTCCGCAGTACATTCGGCTCCTTTACTTATAGTTATTCTGATATATGTTGAATCCGTGGCATTAGAAAATGAAGATGAACTAAGCGTAATTGCATCTTTACCATTCCAATGTTTTAAGTCTTGTGAGCCAGTCCAGATTTCTACTGGTGTATTTTCCTGAGTATTTTGTGAGCCGCTGCTTGTTCCTACATCAACAATTCCACCTGCTTTTGAAATCATCGCATTAACTAAAGTTGGAAAAAACCATGTACGGGTATTTCTATTTAAATAGCCATGACGTTCTCCAATATCATTGGAAGTAGAAGCTGTCTGCATGTTGTCCCACAGTATAACAGGGCAATTAATTGCTTTAGCTTTTGGGATATAACTATTAAACCAGGCAAGTCGGTCAGTCAAATTATTTTTATCTGTACAGCTTGCTTCGCCCATTACAACGCCACGACCAGAAGAAACCCAATCAGTATTGAGTTTGTTAAACAAGTTTGATAATTCTGCGCCTTCGACGGATTCTAAAAAATCAGTATCAGTCATATCGCTCATTGCAAAGTAATATGGATCGTATGCATGAACAGAAATTAAGATCTTATCACTTGCTGTATCTGTTGGAACAGACCAGCCGGCATTTTTCCATGGAGATGCTGCATAATATGGAGCCATAACAAATCGGTTGGAGTTGTTCCCTCCTGTAGCACGGATAGCGTCGAGAGCAGTCTGGTTATATTGTTTTATTATGGCATTATAACTTGAAATTGAACTTTCACTTGGATTAAAACCATCATCATCAGCATCTCTATCTCGTGGTTCATTAAGTAGTTCAAAGATTACGTGATTATCATAGTCTTTAAAATAATTTGCTACCTGAGTCCAAATTTTTTCTATATATTTTTTAGAAGCGACTTGTTCAGTAGTATTAGAGTTTACAGAGAATCCGTATGTATCTGCCATATTTTCAGAATTTAAGTTGTCATGATGAATATTTATAATGACAAACATTTTATCTTCGCGTGCCCAGTCAACAACTTCCTTTACGCGTGCAAGCCATCCGGAATCGATTGTGTAATTTGTTCCTTCAGTAATATGGTTATGCCAGCTTACTGGAATTCGTATTGTTTTAAATCCTTTGGCTGCAACTGTGTTAATCATGGCGTGTGTTGTTTTTGGCATACCCCAGGCTGTTTCATAGTTATTATCTTTGTTATTTTTATTTCCATATTCTGCAGAGTCAAAAGTATTTCCAAGATTCCAGCCGACACACATAGCACTTGCAAATTGAATACTTGAAAGTCCATCAACCGGGGTGTCTTCTCCTGGGATGACTAATATTGTGTTGCCACCACCACTTGAGCCTGGCGAACCGCATCCAGTGCAGAATCCTGCAACCAGTAATGCAAGAACAAAAGCCTTAAAACAAGTCACGGTTAATTTTTTTAGCTGACAGTTAAATCGCAATAAAAAATAATCTTTAGACATAAATTCAACTCCAAAACAGAAGTGCCCATGTGCGCTAAGTTAGTGCGTGTTAAATCCATGGTGCTAAAAATATTCTATCACGAGAAATCGAGGTTAGCAAAAAAACATGGTTCTTTAAGTTGAATTTTTATAAAAAAAGTAATAAAAAGTTATTAGCGGGGAAAAATAGTGAGGTATTTCATATGAAAAAGTATGTTTTTGCTGTGGCTGCACTGCTTGCAGGTCTTAGCGTTTGTACTGCTCAAAAAGCAAAGGGCGATGAAAACTGGTTTAAGGCTCAGTCAAAAGAGGCAAGAATTGTTTCGGCATCTGCTACAAGTGAACTTGTAGAAGCGCAGTTTGAAGGCCGCTATCTTTATTCACCGGCAAACATGCTTGATGGTGATATGTCGACAACCTGGTGCGAAGCAGAAAAAAATGGATCGGGTCTTGGTCAGGTAATTACGCTTGAGTTTGCAGAGCCGTTCAGCTTTGATGAAATTCAAATTGTAAATGGATTCAATTATAAAAACCTTTATGAACAGAATAACCGCGTTAAAAAAATTCAGCTTACGCAGGTTGCAAATAAACACTTTCAACAGAAGGATTATGAACTTGCAGATTTTTCTCCGGACTGGCAGTCGATTAAGTTTAAGTATCTGCAGACAGCACAGACAATTACAATCAAAATTCTCGAGGTATATCGCGGAACAAATTTTGATGACACATGTTTTTCTGACATCAGATTTTTGTGCAAGGGAAAAATAATTCCATTTAAAGGTGTTGATGAATTAAAAGCAATTCAGAATGAAAACTCAAGAATGCTTTTGAATAAGGATGCTGCAAGGTTTGAAAAAGATTTTCTTGCTTTGTTTACAGAAACAAGAGCAGGAGCTGCATCAAAATCAGATTTAATTTTACTCGCTGATAACGGAAAAGATATTTATCATTTTGTAAAAGATGGTAATACTTTAACATTTATGATGAAACGCAGAATTTATAAAATATCGGAGATTTCTAAAGCAAGAAGCGATATTGGCCCAGTTTATATAGCAAACAATAGAGAACAGCTCCTGGTACCACTTGATGAAAATCTGGAGCTTGCTGGAAATGCAAAGTATTTTGTATTTGAAGAACCATACTGGTGGTATGATGAGCCAGACGGCTATTACAGTTTAAAAGATTATAAAATAATTACACATAACGTAATTGATTATGTAGAAACTGAAACAACAACAATCGTAAAACTTGACGGAAAAAATGTTTACCTCAATGGTGTGCATTATACAATAGTTGATCCAGCTGATTTCGTACTAGTTACAACTCCAGAATAATGTATAAATATATTCCACAAAAGAAGCGCTCATCTTTACGAATAAAGCTGGGCGTTTCTTTTTATACAACACTCAGATATTTTTTGTGGATAAAAAATAATTCTCTATTTGCAAAATTATCAGATTCAAAAAAATATATTGTAAAAAAAGAATTCTTATATACGGCCTGCTCTGATTCCAGTGACCTTTACCGCAATCTGTCACGCGATGACTCTGCACTGCAGGATGGAAAGGTCGACAATCTGTTTGTTGCAATAAAATACATAAATGGAATTATACTTGAGCCGGGAAAGATTTTTTCTTACTGGAAGCTTTTAGGTCGGCCGACAAAAGCTAAAGGTTATAAAAAAGGAATGATGCTTGTAAACGGGCGGCCTGTTTCGAAAACCGCCGGCGGCTTGTGTGCTTTGTCTAACCTGATTTACTGGATTACGCTCCACACAAACCTTACCGTTATCGAAAGGTTCCGGCACAGTTATGATGTGTTCCCGGACTCTAACAGAACGCGGCCGTTCGGGAGCGGGGCTACCTGTGTTTATAATTACCGCGATTTAATGATCAGGAACGACACGGATAATGTTTACAGGCTCGAATTAAAAATCGAAAACAATAAGCTCTATGCTGCATGGAAGACCGAACGGCCGCAGGTGGAGCAGTACACGGTATTCCAGAAAGATCACTATATTACGCAGGAAGCCGCCGGCGTGTTTGTCCGGCACAATACAATTTACCGTAAACGGGTGGATGTGGAAGCATTGGCTGCCGGATTGAAGGCGCAAGGCGAATCTACCGGGGCGGACGAGGCTGGTAGCGCGAGCTTTGATGGCGCGAGGTTGTCAGATGCATCGCACGAGGAGTTTATCACCGAAAATCACGCGCTGATGATGTACCGCCCGTTTATCGAAGGCGATGGAAAATTCAGCAGCGCGACAATCCAGGCAGCAGGCGGTGCCGGCAATACGGAAGAATGCACTAGAGTTGGAGACGCGTATGAGTAAATCAGATACTAACGAGTTTACCGGGCAGAAGGGGTGTGCGAGATTTGCAGTCATTTTAGCTCTCGTCGGTTTGTGCGCAGTTACTTTTTTTGTTCGCTTTAAGATGTATTCAAAATCGGTGCATCCGACAGGGCTTGACGGTTATTATTATGCACTGCAGGCAAAGTCTCTCATGCAAAATGGAGTTCTTGAAAATCCTGATTATGAAATCGGTTATTATCTTTGCGGTATTTTTGGAAAGGTTTTCGGCGATGCAATCATTGGTGTAAAAGTTTGTGATGCAGTTACTTCTGCACTGACCTGTGCGGCGGTCTTTGCCTTGATTTTTGCCGTAACACAGAATATATGGTTTTCTTTTTTAGCATTTATGCTGACGGCAGTTTCGCCGTGCTTTACATTGATGGGAATTAATTACATCAATAATCAGATTGGATTGATGTTTTTATTTTTCTTTGTAGGTGCGCTGGCAGGCGTGTTTCGCCGTGTAATTCGCGCGAACGCGCTTCACAGATTTGCAAAACCTGCACTTGCCGTTTTACTTTTTTTATTGTGCGCTTTAAGTCATAAAGTAACTTTAGTGTATTCAATTTTTGCACTGGGAATTTTCTGTATTCTAATAAGTAAAAATGCGTTTGATAAAATTCAGCATAAAAAATGCGTGATGTATCTCTTTGCTTCAGCAATGGTAATTTTTGCTGTAGGAGGATTTTTATTTTTTAAGCGGCATTCACCGCGGTTTATAAACTCGTTCAGCTTGTGGAGTCTGCCGCTGTCAAAAAATAAAATGTTTGTAATGCAGATGACAAAGAGCGGCATAATTGAGATTTATTTTTATTATGCGCTTGCATTTGTTCTTGCGATTTTGTTTTTTGTGCGGGAGAAAAATGTGCGAGCGAGATTTTGTGCAGTATGCAGCGTTTTGTTTGTGTTTTTTCCGTTCTGGAATGCGTCGTCGGATATGGGTTTAAGAATGATTCAGAATGCGGTTGCAGCTGGAATTCCTCTTTGTGTTTTTTTACTGTGGAAAATTTTGCGCGTAGAAGATTTGACAAAAAAATGGCGGTCAGTGAGTGGGGCAATTTTGGCGCTCGTAAGTTTTGCGTTGCTTTTTAAAATTCCCTTTACAGAAAAATTATATAACGTTCGGCACGATCCCCCTTACGAAAAATACATGCAGATTGCAAAGCAGATTGAGCTTAGCGACGAATCGCTTTTGATTGCACATCTTGGGCTTAACCACGTGTACACTTATTATAAGAACCTTCGCGACTGTCTTAACTGGAACTGCGATTTTGAAGTTCCAGGTGACGACATCTGGCGTCTTGCGTACGGTGCGGACAGGGACAGAATTATTTATATTCTGACGACGCGTGGTGAATTGATCGCAGCTGAGGTCTGTGACCAGCGCGACTTAGATTCACAGATTACGCAGATTTACCTGCACGGAAAATTCGAGTCGTCTGATTACGTTCTTTTAAAAGAAGATTTGTGGCAAAAATATTTGCTGCTCGAAGATAAAGAAATCGCCGAGACATTTAACAACTGGTACAACCCGCACGAGTTCCGTCCGGGGTATATCAGGAGAAAGTAAGTCGCGCGGGCTCAAGAGACTTAATCGTCGCGTCTAGCCATCATGACGATTTTTAGAAGTGACTTTTGCGCCTGGGATAAATCATTTTGCCAGCTTGCAAAACTCATCGATTTCTTTGACATACATGTCGATGCCGGTTTTCCAGAACTCTTTTGTGGTGATGTCAAAGCCGGCTTTGAGGCAGAGGTCTTCGCAGGTCATCGAGCCGGTGTCGGCTAAGAGGTCGCAGTAGACAGAGGCAAAGGCGCTGCCTTCTTTTTTAAAGCGTGAATAAAGTCCTGCCGAAAACAGCTGGCCAAATGCGTAAGGGAAATTGTAAAAATCAAGATCTACGCTGTAGTAGTGGGATTTTACTGCCCACATGTATTCGTGGCGTTCGTCGTTTAAGCCGTCGCCGTAGGATTTTTGCTGGGCATCGCGCATGAGGCGGCAGAAGTCTTCGGAACCAAGCCCGCCGTTTTTGCGTTCTTCAAATACTGAGCGTTCAAAATAAAAGCGGCTCAAGATGTCGACTAAGACTGCACATGTATCCTGAAGGTCAAGTTCAAGGAGTTTTATTTTATCCTGTTCGCATGCAGTTTTTAAAATGTCCTGCTTTACGATTGTTTCTGCAAAGGTGCTTGCAGTTTCGGCGAGCGTCATCGGGTAAACTGCGTTCTTATAATCTCTGTCTTTTATGCAGTTAAAGTGGAACGCATGTCCAAGTTCATGTGCGAGTGTTATTATGTCGCTGAATGCTCCTGTAAAATTTGTGAGTACACGTGATTCTTTTTGAACATAAAAATCCTGGCAGTAAGCGCCGCCGACTTTTCCAGGATAGATTGGTGCATCGATCCAGTTTTTCTCAAATGCCATGCGGGCAAAGTCGCCCATGCGCGGTGAGAACGAGTTGTATTCTTTTATGATGTAGTCGCGCGCTTCGTCAAAGGTCCATGATTTAGTAAATAGCGATGGTGCGCTTGTGTTTTTAGAAGGCGCGTTGCCGGTCTTCGAAGCTGTGGCATCACAATCCGGAAGCGGCGCATACATATCGTAAAACGCGATGCCGTTGTTTATTCCACATGATGTGCTTACAGTCGCATTATGTTTTTTGAGATATTCAGCTTTAGATTTTAAATAGCGTCTCCAGTCGGGGAGGCTTTCTTCGATTGCGCCGATTAATGCATCGAGTGTTTTTTTTTTCATTCTGGAAGAAAAGAGTGCGCGGTCGATTGCGCTGTTCCATTTTCTCTCGTTAAGAAGAGAAGTTGTTTCGCCTTTTAAATTATTTAAACATGCTGCAAATGCAATTTCGTTTTGTTTTAAAAGAGCTGTTTCTTTTTGCCACGAAGTTTTTCTTAATTCTGCATCCGGCGAGTATGCGTCGTTTCTTAATTCATTAAAAAGTTTTTGAGTCTGTTCATCACGTAAGTTGGAAATTAACTGTTCATGAAGACGGTCCCACGCTTTTCCTCCAGTCTGCTGAAGTGTCGAAGCAAGTTTTTCTTCTGCAGGTGAGAGTCTGTGTTTATGGTCAGCTAAAATTTCGTTAATGTAAAATTCATATTTTTTATATTGCGGGAACTTTTTGTAAAATTCTTCCAGGCACGAAGAAGAGTCAGAAAGTTTTTTTGAAAAAGTGTTTAACTGATTTTCATATTCTGTAATGAGGCTTTCTATTTTATTTAAGTTATCAAGATAATCTTTGTTTGTTGTGTCAGTTGAATAAACTGAATAAGAATAAGCTGCAAGTGTGTTTGCAAGAGGAGCTGTCTTTTCGTCAACTTTAAAAAAATCTGCGATGGACTGCAGGGCATCGCCATCGTTTAAATTAATTTTTAAAAGCTGTTCAATCTGCTCTTTAAAATTTTTAACTGCGTCTGTAAATGCAGAAGAATTAATGTCCGGATAAATTGAATCTAAATTCCATTTTGGTAAATTGCTCATAAAAACATTATACCTCAACCTCTTCGCTTTCACTTCCACCAAGATAGGTAATGAGCGAAATGAATTTTGTAATCAATGTCTGTCCGACAGCATTTCCGATGATGTACATTAAAGGTCCAAATAAAGCCATAAAGATGTAAATTTCATCACCAGAAGTAAAGCAGTCAAATGCAGAAATAATTTCCTGATGAAACATAATAAGCATAATTGCAGTCCACACGATAATAAAACCAAGACCAAACGCATTCATTCTAAAAGTAACAGAAAGATGAGTTTTTGTTTCGCTTGATTTTGTTATAGTTCCCTTACCGACATAATAAAGGCTGTTTCTTACAAGCAGTCTCGACACAAGACTTCTCTGTTTGCGAAAAGTAAAAGTGTCGCCTTCTGTTGTAACAATAAAATCCTGCTTGTTAAGTCCGGCAAAAAACTCTTCTTTTGAAACCGGAAGTGAAAAATGATATTTCTGCACAGGACAAAAAAGCTTTTGAAAAATGTTCATAAAGGGCTCCGTGATGGCCGTGGTAATCCTCTGGCCGTTGGTTTAATCTCTCTGCCTTTATGGATTTTACTGCATTAGTGGTAAGTGATTCAACAGATGTGCAGATTTATTCCATGCTGAATTGACACAAAAAAGGCCTTTCGTTTGGAAGACCTTTGTGATTAGCCCAAAGATTTGAAAAAAACCGCATTCGTCACGCTTATCATAATCACTCGCAGCCCGCAAAAATAAAAACAAAATCATTTTTACCCTTATAAGTATTGTAAAATTTGTGATTTCATCTTTCATCTTAATACAGTAAGGACACCATGAAGCACCATAATTAAATTTTTTTACCATGACATTTTCTGAACATGAAATGAAAAGAGAGGAAAATAAAAAAAATAAACGAAAAAGTATGTCTCATTCTTAATTTGATGTACATGCCGGGGTAGAGGTGTCTATCATACAATTTCTGCAACAGGAGGTGTGTTGATGACCGTTATCACATTCCTCACCATCTTCAATAACTCCATTTCCACAAATAGGAAGGTTACAATCTGAAGGGCAGTTTTGCAGGTTTCACCTTCTTCTTTTATGCCGTTACCACAAACAGGCATAGGTTTAACTTTTGATGAACTTGCTGCTCTGCATGCTGTAAAAAATACTGCAAGGATAAGAAGTGCGTATAGCACTGTGCGTGACAAAACTTTTTTCATGTCTTTCTCCAAAACTTAAATTAAATCTCTCTCATAATTATTGTAAGGTGTGATAAGTCATTAGTAAAGAAAAAAAGCTTAATAAAAACAGCGGCCTCCCCGTTTTGGAAAGGCCGCAAATGTTTGTGTTAAATTTTATTATTTATTCTTTATTGTCCAGCCAGATGGGATGCCACTTGCACCACTTGACCAGTCAGCGCCGGAAGCCTTGGTGAAAGTTCCAGAAGAAGCAACGCCAGAAAGCCAACTGGTAGTACAGTCGGTAGCAGAAAGATCTGTTGCAAGGCATGTAACCTTATTAAGTGAAGTACAGCCATCGAACATATCGCAGTAGCAGCTTGGAGCAAGAGTGGTCGCAGGAAGGACCGGAGCTTTAGTAAGTGAAGTACCGCCAGAAAACATAGCAAAGTAGCAAGATGCTTCCAAGGTAGTGACAGGGAGAGAAGGAGTTTTAGTAAGCGAAGTACAGCCTTTGAACATGAAACCATAACAGTCTTCTGCTAGAGAAGTGGCAGGAAGTACTGGAGCTGCAGTAAGAGAAGTACAGTTCCAGAACATTCCATTGTAGCAACTTCCTTCCAAAGTAGTAGCAGGGAGAGACGGTGCTTTAGTGAGCGAAGTGCAACCGAAAAACATGTTGCCATAGCATGCAGACGATAATTTTTTTGATGGAAGAATTGGAGCTGCAGTAAGAGAAGTACAGTTCCAGAACATAGCTTGGTAGCAGGACTTAGTCAGAGAAGTGGCAGGAAGTACAATTTCTTTTTCTGGATGATTTTTAATATATGTGTTAGAATTAAATAAATTCCTAAAAGCATTTTCTTGAGTTATTGTGGTTTCATTCTGGTAATCATCTGTTAAAAGACTCATAACGTTTCCATACACATAACAGTCAGAAGAACAGTTAATGGTAAAGCATTGATTTGTATTATTTCCGTTTAAAGTGCCTTCTGCAAATAAGCTTATCTTATCACCTGCAGGAAGGGATATACCTGTGTCTGTAGCAGCTATAACTTCCCCATCATTAATTCTGTATTTAAGGTTTATTATTCTATCCAGATTGTCAAAAGTAATCTGACCATCTGCTATGGCTTCAAGTGTAAGTGGGATATTTTTTTCAGGTGGATTATAGGCAGATCCTCCTCCACTGCTCGGGGCTTTACATCCTGTAAAAAGTGTAGTGAGTGCAAGAACTGAGGCAAGTGCCATTTTGCAAAAAACTTTTTTCATATCTTTCTCCAAAACTTAAATTAAATCTCTCTCATAATTATTGTAAGGTGTGATAAGTCATTAGTAAAGAAAAAAAGCTGAATAAAACAACGGCCTCCCCGTTTTGGAAAGGCCGCAAATGTTTGTGTTAATTTTTTTATTTATTCTGCATTGTCCAGCCAGATGGGATGCCGTCTTCGCCACTTGACCAGTTAACACCGGAAGCTTTGATGAAAGTTCCAGAAGAAGCAACGTCAGAAAGCCAACCGCCCGTACAGTCGGCAGCAGAAAGATCAGTCGCAAGGCAGGTAACTTTATTAAGTGATGTACAGCCAGAGAACATAGCGAAGTAGCAGGAATTTGCAAGAGTGGTCGCAGGAAGAGCCGGTGCCTGTGTAAGGGAGCTGCATCCAAGGAACATTTTGCTATAGCAGGCATCAGCAAGAGCCTTCGCAGGAAGAGCCGGTGCTTGGGTAAGAGAAGTACAGCCAGAGAACATACAGCGGTAGCAGGCATCAGCAAGAGCCTTCGCAGGAAGAGCCGGTGCCTGTGTAAGGGAGCTGCATCCAAGGAACATTTTGCTATAGCAGGCATCAGCAAGAGCCTTCGCAGGAAGAGCCGGTGCCTGGGTAAGAGAGGTACAGCCATAGAACATATAGTAGTAGCAGCTAGATGCAAGAGTGGTCGCAGGAAGGACAATGTTTTTTGAAGGATGATTTTTAATATGAATGTTGGCATAAAATAGAAAGGCGAATGCACGGTCTTGAGTAATTTCTGTTGCAGTCTGATAATCAGCTTTCAAAAGGCTCATTACATTACCGTATACATAACAGTCTGACGAACAGATTATTCTAAAGCATAGATTTGAAGCCTCCCCGTTTGAAGTGCCTTCTGCAAATAAGCTTATCTTATCACCTGCAGTAAGGGATATACCTGTGTCTGTAGCAGCTGTGACTTCACCATCATTAATTCTGTAT
>Ga0129307_1000093_pt1 | contig 144640 bp, 134 predicted proteins | sample P1105metagenome_FD_94437 | JGI IMG/M metagenome (GOLD analysis project Ga0129307, IMG submission 94437) | Capybara group fecal microbial communities from Wisconsin, USA - P1105 metagenome | ecosystem: Host-associated > Mammals > Digestive system > Large intestine > Fecal | place: USA... | reverse complement strand
GCAATCGGGTATAAATATAGTTGCCGCTAAAGATCTCATGTGACAGGATTGGCTCCTGTCTTATTTGCGTACCACAAACTTGTAAGGAAACCTGACAGTTAATAAAAATGCTGAATATCGCCATGAAGTTATCGTATTATCAAGAGATAGAAATCTTAACTTAATGGCATTGGGACAGGCCCCAACTGCACCAAAAAGAAGGGAAATGACGAAAATGGAAATATTTAACGGGAGACCCTCTGATGAAGAGGGAAGACTTGAAAGGGAAATCAGAACTTATGATTTCCTTGATAAGTTGGGAATCGAATATAAACGTGTGGACCACGAGAAGGCAATGACCATGGAGGCCTGCCTTGAGGTAGATAAGACTTTGGGGACATATATGTGCAAGAATTTGTTCCTCTGTAACAGGCAAAAGACTCAGTTCTACTTGCTTCTAATGCCCGGTGCCAAGAAGTTTAAGACCAAAGAATTATCTGCCCAGATTAATTCGGCAAGATTATCTTTTGCAGAAGCGGAAGATATGATTAAATACCTTGATATTGAGCCAGGTTCCGTAAGCGTAATGGGGGTAATGAACGATAAGGAGAACATGGTTAAACTCCTTATTGATGAGGATGTACTTAAGGAGGAATACATAGGTTGCCATCCATGCGTAAACACTTCTAGCCTTAAGCTTAAGATTGACGATTTGCTGAATAAATTCCTGCCGGCTACAGGCCATGAACCTAGCACTGTTGTGCTAGTGGGAAAAGATTAAAATACCCGCGCACGGGTATTTTTTATTGACTATTTTTACCCGAGCAACTATACTTAAAGCATGGAAGGAGGCTGTAATTATGGATTTAGCGGAACTCAAAGCAAAGAAGAAAGCCCTTAGATTAACCACCAATGAAATAGCTTACAGGGCTGAACTACCATATGGAACAGTCAGCAAGGTTTTTACGGGGGAAACTAAGAATCCTTCATATGCCACTATTGAGAAAATAGAAAAAGTGATTGATGAGGAAGCTGCCAGGGTTAGGCTTGAGGCATATACCAGGGCGCTGGCTGAATATCTTGCGGCGCATCCGGGTGAAAAAGTGGACCAGGAGGAGTTTGAGAGAGAGTATAGAAAGAAACATAATCTTCACACAAAAAATTTTAGAACGGCAAATGATCTCAAGAATTATGGCGAAGATAAAAGATACGAATTAATTAATGGTAAGATTATTTTCAACGAGACACCTAAGCTGAGTCATCAGAGAATGTGTCGAATGTTGGGGAAAATAATCGATAGATTCATTGAAGAGAATAACGGAGATTGCGAAGTCTTTGATAATGGATTTAATGTCCGCCTGGACGAAGATGATTATACTCTGGTAATACCGGATGTTTTCGTCGTTTGTGATAAATCCAAGCTTTCAGAGGACGCATTGTGGGGGGCTCCGGACTGGGTCATTGAGATAATCTCGGAAAGTACGAGAGATTATGACTATAAAGAAAAGATGCTCAAATATATGTCATCGGGAGTTCGGGAATACTGGATTGTCGACTACAAAAAAGGACGCATCGTTGTATATAAGAATCAAGAGATATTAGAGGCACAGATACACGGAATTAATGACAAGGTTCCGGTGGGTATCTACGATGAAAAATTAGAAATTGACTTTGGAAAGATAATGAAAGAACTGATATAATGATAGAAAAACTAAGGGGGTATAAATATGAGCGGTGCCATTATCGGATTTATAATATGGTCTCTGGTTGCATTGATATTCTTAATCATTGCAATTTGTGACTTGAGAAGCGAGAAGCCGGTAGGCTTCTATACAGGCGTTAAGCCACCTGAAGTAAAGGATGTCAAGAAATATAACAGGGCAGTCAGTATTATCTGGTTTGTTTATTTTGGTGTCTTTGAGCTTCTGGGGCTAACGCTTTTATTTTACGAGCAAAACAGTCCTATATTTATCGTTCCGATTCTGGGAGTTATATTCTTAAGCATTGGAATAATAATCGCGTACAACAAGGTCCTTGGGAAATACAAAGCATAACAACTCAAAATATTGAAAAGGAGAGCTTGAAAATGAAGGTACTTATTCTTAACGGCAGCCCCAGGGTTAACGGAAACACAACCGTTGCGGTCAACGAGATGGTGAAGGCCTTTAAAGAGGAAGGCGTGGAGACTGAGGTAATTCAGATTGGAAACAAGGATATCAGAGGCTGCATTGCCTGCGGTAGCTGTGGTAAAACCGGCAAGTGCGTCTTTGACGATGAGGTGAATGAAATAGCATCCAAGTTTGAAAAGGCTGACGGAATAGTGGCTGCATCTCCCGTATATTACGCATCGGCAAATGCCACCTTAATTGCTTGTCTTGACAGACTTTTCTATAGCACAGGATTTGATAAGACCATGAAGGTTGGAGCAAGCGTTGTGGTTGCAAGAAGGGGCGGAGCCTCAGCAACATTTGATGAACTGAATAAGTATTTCACAGGCTGTGGCATGGCGGTTGCTACCAGCCAGTATTGGAACAGTGTACACGGAAGAACTCCGGGGGAAGCTGAAAAGGATTTGGAGGGTCTTCAGACAATGAGAACCCTTGCAAGAAACATGACTTTCCTCATGAAGAGCATCGCCCTTGGAAAGGAAAAGTATGGGTTACCTGTAAAAGAAGAAAGGGTATTTACCCATTTTATTTAATGGTGTTGTACAAATGAAATACGATATCGACAAAGAACTGAAATATTTTTCATTGTTCAGCGGTTCAATGGTAGGTCGTTTGTATCCATTGATTAATACCGGGTATAGATTAAAAAAATGTAAATCAGATAGTCTTGTTACGGTTAAAGAATATTCAACACCGGGATACAAGGGTGATAATATAACTACCCTGGTTATTGAACCCAAACAGTATAGTGGGAATCTTCCTTGCATCATGTTTTACCATGGAGGCGGCTTCCTGATGAGTGCTTCAAGCGCACATTATCAGATAGCGAAATGGTATGCTCAAAGGGCAAATTGCAAGGTCATTTTGCCGGATTACAGATTGTTACCCAAATATAAATATCCGATAGCTGTTGAAGATTGTTACAATACATATTTGTGGGTGTTAGAAAACGCCGAGGAACTGAACATTGATAAGGACATGATTATTGTGACGGGAGATAGCGCCGGAGGAAACATTGCAAGCGCAGTCACGGTAATGTTGCATGACAGAGAAAAGCCTCTTCCTAAAGGGGCAATGTTAATATATCCCGTGCTTGATAAAAGGATGAATACAGAATCCATGCAAAGGTACACAGATACTCCTATCTGGGATTCTCATTGTACAAAATTCTTTTGGGATCTGTATTTAAACGAGCATGATGCGAATCAATCCAGGTATGCTTCAATCTCAGAAATTGATTCTCTTTCATTTTTCCCAAAGACTTATGTTGAAGTAGCCGAATACGATTGCCTTCATGATGAAGGAATATTGTTTGCTGAAAGGTTACTTTCAGAAGGGGTTCCTGTAGAGTCTTATGAGGTCAAGGGAACCTGTCACGGCTATGAGTCTGCGCTGAAAAGTTCAATTACCAGGAAATGCATGGATAGAAGAATAGATTGGATAAAGAAACAAGTGCATAATCGTAGCATATCAGTGTAAATTGATAATATGAAAGGACATAAAAAGGAGAGCGTAGATGATTAACAGTAAAACGAAGTATGAAGCGACTATTGAAGAAATCGGGCAGCTATTCGCTTCTCATAAGGTTGGGAACGTGGTAAGTGTTGCCAAGCTTGGAGATGGTGAGTTCAATGCTGCATATAAGGTCACTCTTGACGACGGGAAGAACTGCGTCCTAAAGATTGCTCCGCCTAACGGGGCAACAGTTCTTTCGTACGAGAAGAATATGATGGAATCAGAAGTGTTCTGGTACAAGATGATGCACGAGAACACAGACATTATCTGTCCGGAAGTATATGTTTCCGATTTTTCAGGAAGCATCATAAAAAGTAATTGCTTCATCATGCAAATGATGGAGGGAAAACCTTTATGGGAAGTAAACTTCTCAGATCAGGAATATGAAAATGTCCAGAAACAGAAAATAGAGATGCTTACCAAGATTCACAGGATCAAAAATGATAAGTTCGGTTACAGACAAAACGGACTCTATGATACTTGGTATGAGGCACTTAAATCTATGGCGGGAAATCTGGTTTCTGACTGCAAGGCACTGGGATACGAAACGTTAGATGGGGAGAGATTTATTTCATATATAGATAAACACGCAGAAGTACTTAAGAACGTTCCGTGTCGAATGGTGAATTTTGATCTGTGGGACAGCAACGTCCTGTATAAGGATGGCAAAATCTGCTGGATAGACCCGGAACGTGGCTTCTGGGGAGACCCGGTAGCGGATTTCATTACCCTTGGTGTCGGACAGAAAGCACCGCTTTCAGCAAAGCAGAAAGAAATAGATGTTTACAATGAAACAGCTGAGGAAAAGATAATTCTTTCCAAAGAAACAGAAATTAGATATGCTATGGCTGTTTGCTATCTTGCGCTTATTGAAGAGGTAGAAAAATACGTCAGATATGAGCCGGATGAACCTAATTACATCCGGAATACAGTCGATGCAAGGGAAATGTACGACATGGCGTTTGAGATACTATAGAATCCGGTCATTCATATAACGGCAGCAGCCCTTGAGGCTCTTAAATAAATCAGTGTAAAGCAGACCTAAATTTGTGAAGAATAGGGTCTGCTTTTCTTTTGATGATAAATTGATAATCATATTGAAGCATAAATGATGTCATATAGTGTTCTTATATTTTGTGACGAGGAGAAGAAAAATGGTACTTAAGACTATTGAACACAAGTTATCTGTTTGCAAAGTGCCGGATGTATCAGACATAGACTTAACAACAGATTTTTATTTTATTGAGAAAACAGACGAGGAATTGTCGTTAGTATGTAAAACGGACAATGTTCCTCAAAGAACCACCGAGCGTGATGATGGATGGAGAGGATTTCGCATCCAGGGCGTTCTGGATTTCTCGCTGATTGGAATTCTATCTAAACTTTCCGGAATCCTCGCAGAGCATAAAATCGGCATTTTCGCAGTATCGACATACAACACGGATTATATTCTTGTGAAAGAAGAAAACTTTGAGCGAGCACTTAGTGTATTGGCTTCTGAGGGGTATACGGTGGTGTAGAAAGAAGAATAGATTGGATAAAGAAAATGGTTATGGAAGGTACATATATATTGTCAGAAAAACAAATTGAAACAATTGAGGATCTAAGGGGAGAATAAGAAATGGACGCCAGAGCGTTTTGGAAAGACATAATAACTCAAAATAGAAGTGAGCTTTCCTCGTTCTTTTGTGACGATGCGGTTATTCGTTGGCATTGCACAAACGAGCAGTTTACTGTCGAAGAGTATATTCGAGCAAACTGTGATTATTCCGGGAAATGGAAGGGAGAGATTGAGAGACGAAAAAGTTGTTGAAATGGACGAATACTGGGCAGATGACGGTGAAGCTCCATCTTGGAGAAAAGAACTTGGAATAGGAATACCTATTCACTAAATTGAGATTTGTGGGGGGTAAAGAAGAATAAATATGTGGTTTTATATTATGATGTTTATCTGTAATTTATTAATGCCGACTATTATGCTGATATGTGGATTCTTTATGTACAAATATCCACCGAAAGAAATTAATGGGATTATAGGATACAGAACAACTATGTCCAGAAAAAATAAGGATACATGGAAGTTTGCGCATGATTACTGCGGGAGGTTGTGGTTTAAAATCGGATTGGTGTTATTAATTTCTACAATCATTATTCAGATACCTTTTGCGCATTCGAATGAAGATACAATTGGATATATGACACTTTTTGTTGAAGGCATACAGCTTGTGACTTTATTGGGCTCAATTGTATTTGTAGAAAGAGCTCTAAAGAAAACTTTTGATGAAAATGGTGTTAGAAGATAATTCCTATTTGTGAAGGAGAATAACCAATGGACGATTGTATCTTTTGTCAGATAGCCGCTGGCAAAATTAAAGGTCTAAGGATATATGAAAATGACAAAACTCTAGCATTTATGGATATTGCAAAAGACGTAGATATAGCACTAATAAAAGGATACTTGGGTTAAGATTTAATCAAGTTTGTAAGGAAAGCGATATGGAACAAATATGGAAAGAATTGTATAAAGCAGCGAAAGCAGTTCAAAATCCCAGAGAAATATCAGATAGGATTTATGCAGGGGGAGTGGCGGCTGCAATTGAATCTGCAAGTGGCAAGATATATACAGGAGTATGCGTAGATACTTCATCTTCACTAGGTATATGCGCAGAGAGAAATGCCATGTTCAACATGATTACAAATGGTGAAAATGAGATTAGACGTGTTTTGGCAATTATGCCTGATGGGAAAATAGGGGCTCCCTGCGGCGCATGCAGGGAATTTATGACTCAGCTAATGATGGGAAGATATCAAGATGTCGAGATAATGCTTGACTATGAGAATGAAAAAGTAGTGACGCTTGATGTTTTAACTCCGGAATGGTGGTTATAAAATCAAGCTCGTAGAGGTAATGACATGATAACGGAGAGACTGGAAATTAACAGAGTAACGCCTGGCGACAGGGAAGACTATTTTAAAAATATATCAAATGACAAACAGGTACTAAAAACCTTTGTATGTAAGTACGCGGAATCACTTGATGATTTTGATTTTGAACCATATTTGAAAATGGACAATTTGTTTGGAATCCGCTTAAGAGAATCGGGCAAGCTTATTGGAATTATTCTGCATTTCGCCGGAGAGGGAGACTCTTGCGAAATCGGATATGGACTGGGGTCCGAATATTGGAATAAGGGCTATGCAACGGAGGCGGTAAGGGCATTCATTGAATATTGTTTTTCTACTTTGAATTACCAAAAGGTGTATGCGTCCTTTTTTACCGGAAATGATGCTTCCAAAAAGGTAATGGAAAAATGCGGAATGAAATACGATCATTTTGTGGAAAAGGAATTTGAATATCTGGGAGAAGAACGTGATTTGACATATTATGTCATTGAAAGATAAAAGGGAGGGTATATATAATGCAAATAGGGAGTTCAAACGATTCGGCAGCTGTAAAAGCGCAGTATGCTACATCAAAAGGGTTAGACATAAGGATTACTTTTCATGAAAAGTACTCTGTAAACAAGCAAGGATATGGCAAATGGCTCAAATCTCATTATGATTTTCATGAAGGCATGAAGGTGCTGGAACTTGGATGCGGTACCGGAAGCTTGTGGCTTGGGGAGGATGAGCTTATCTCCAAATGCGAAAAGCTTGTACTCACAGATTTGTCAGACGGAATGCTTGAGACCACAAAGAGCAATCTTGGAGAACGCGATAATATAGAATATCAGGTTGCTGATATTCAGAATCTTCCTTTTGAAGATTCATCCTTTGACGTTGTGATTGCAAATGCAATGCTCTACCATGTGCCGGATCTTAACAAGGGCCTTCGGGAAGTCAGGAGAGTATTGAAGAAGGGCGGAGCATTTTATTGCTCTACACTTGGGGAGAATAATTTCACTGACAAACTGGCAGAATGGTTCAGACTCAGTGGGGAAGACTTTAATCCAAATCATAACTTTACTATGCAAAATGGTACAGAGAAGTTGAATTCAGTATTTGATGATGTTACATCTTTGTTCTATGAGGATTCCCTTCACATCACTGAAGCAGAAGATTTAGTTGAGTATCTAAAGAGTCTTGCTTCCTTCAAGGCAGTTTTGGATCTTCCGGAGAAAAAAATCAGAGACATTTTGGAAGAACATGCTGAAGGCGGAGCGATTGATTTGCCTAAAGACTACGGCATGTTTATATGTAGATGAGGGTTATGTGATGACAACTTATATTTTGGCAATCGGTAACAGTTTTTCCAGAGATGCCACAGCCTATCTTCATGATGTATGCGAAAACATGGGATTATCTGTGCATGTGGTCAACCTCTATATCGGCGGATGCTCATTGGAACATCATTGGAGCAATATAGAGAAAGATGCGGTTGCTTATCAGTATCAGGAAAACGGGATAGTTACAGACAGATATGTTTCTGTCTCAGAGGTTCTGCATTCAAAACCATGGGATTTCATTGTGACGCAACAGGCTAGCCATGACAGCGGGTGGTTTGATACCTATGAACCTTTCACCGGATTAATATTTGATTATCTGAAGAAGGAAGTTCCTAACGCACAGATATGCATGCAGCAGACTTGGGCTTATGAGGTTGACAGCAATCACGGAAACTTTATGCGTTATAATCGTGATCAACAGGAGATGTATAGGCGTTCAAAGGAAAACTATACAAGGATAGCAAAAGACTATGGTGTTCCTTTGATCCCCTGCGGTGATATTGTCCAGAATATAAGAAAACATCCGGAATTCGATGTTTCAAAGGGTGGAAAATCCATCTGCCGCGATGGTTTCCACATGCATTATTTATACGGACGTTATGCTCTGGCGTGTACCTGGGCAAAAGTACTTTTAAATGCTTCTGTTAAAGACTGCACCTATATACCAAAATGCTGTGAAACTGAGGAAGCAGTGGATTTTAACTTACTCTCGCTGGTACAGGGAGAAGTTGCAGTTATATGAGTAGACAGACATCGGAAAGTTTTAGATTAAGCGCCCTGTTATCACTTTCAGGTGGTTTGCAGGATGCGTACACATACAATATGAGGGACGGAGTCTTTGCAAATGCGCAGACCGGTAACGTGGTCCTCATGAGCCAGAATTTTATGCAGGGAAGCTTCGTGCAGGGCCTGCATTATATGTGTCCCCTGCTTTCGTTTGCCCTTGGAATATTTGTGGCAGAAAGAATCGAGAACAGGTTTAAGACCATAGATAAGATTCATTGGAGACAGATCATCCTCATTATTGAAATCATAGTGCTAATTATTGTTGGCTTCATGCCGGCTGAAATGAATATGATAGCTAATGTGATAGTCTCATTTTCATGTGCAATGCAGGTTCAGACCTTCAGAAAAGTTCACGGATATGGCTATGCCAGCACCATGTGCATAGGAAACTTAAGAAGCGGAACAGAGAGCCTGTCGCAGTATTTAAGGGACAAGAATAAGGAGTCACTTCATAAGGCTCTTCATTTCTTTGGCATCATCCTGATATTTGCCATTGGTGCAGGCCTTGGCGGCGTGCTGTCAGGGTGCCTGGGAATAAGAACCATTTGGATTTCTTCGGCAATTCTTCTTGCAGCCACAGTTATGATGTGGTAGTATGAAAAAAGTCAAAGAGAATAAGAAAGGACGCTTAGCGTTTAGGTGACGGGATGTTTATTAGATAATTTGGCTTGAGTGAACACGATATTTTTGATGCTGCATATGCGGCTTCTTTGTGTACGCTTAAACTGGATTATCATGCATTCTTAGCCTCAGAGTCTATGTAGGTCTATTTGTGTGAGTCTATTTTGCGTACGCAGAATGGGCTTTTTTTTTTCATATGTGGCAGACAGGAGGTCAATTATGCTTCAGATTAAAAATTTGACTATAACACACAGAAAAGACCTGCGGATTATACTGGATAAATTCAACGTGGTTCTTAACGACGGAGACAAGGCTGTGATCATCGGAGAAGAGGGAAACGGCAAGTCCACTTTGATGAAGTGGATTTACGACCCTGAACTTGCCCTGGAATATACGGAATGTGAAGGGGAGAGGATAATCACTGGTGAGGTACTGGGATATCTCCCTCAGGAGCTTCCTGAATCTGATAAAAACAGAAGTATCTACGAATACTTCTCTGAGGGCAGACTGTTCTTTGATAAAACTCCAAAGGAACTGTCCGAGATGGCAAAGGAATTTAAGGTTCCAACCGACTTCTTTTACAGTGAACAGAAAATGGGAAGCCTCTCCGGTGGAGAAAAGATTAAGGCGCAGCTTATGAGACTTCTTATGGATGAGCCTACGGTGCTTCTATTGGACGAGCCCTCAAATGACATTGATATAAATACCCTGGAACTTCTTGAAAAGATAATTAATGGATGGAAGCACATAGTTTTATTTATCTCTCATGATGAGATGCTTATTGAGAATACTGCAAATATGGTAATTCACATTGAGCAGATAATGAGGAAGACCAAGAGCAGATATACGGTGGTTAAGGACAACTACAGAAACTACATTGCAAACAGAACTGCGAACTTCGAGAGGCAGGAACAGCAGGCTATCAATGATAGATTGGCAAAGAAAAAGCGCGAAGAAAAGTACAATAGAATATACAACAGTGTTGAAAGTGCTCTTTCAGGCGTATCCAGACAGGCACCGTCAGTAGCACGTAATCTTAAGGATAAGATGCATACCGTTAAGGCCATGGGAAAACGATTTGAAAAAGAGGATGAAAACATGACCGAAATGCCTGAAAAGGAGGAAGCGATTTTTTTCAAGCTGGGCGATAAGACATCTGCTATGCCTGCAGGCAAGACAGTAATTGAATACGCCCTGGATGAACTTAAGACTCCTGACGATTCGGCAGTTCTGGCTAGGGACATATCCTTGAAAGTAAGAGGCCCTGAGAAGATTTGTATAGTTGGTACCAATGGCGTGGGAAAGACAACACTGCTTAAGAAAATGGCGGAGGAACTGCTTGACAGAAGCGACATAAAGGCCCAGTATATGCCGCAAAACTACGAGGATCTTTTGGACCTTGATGTGACTCCGGTAGAATTTCTGGATGATACGGGGGATAAGGCAATTCGAACCAGAATAAGGACTTACCTTGGTTCGCTTAAATACACTGCAGATGAAATGGATCACCCCATAAGGGAATTGTCGGGCGGACAGAAGGCCAAGATACTGCTTCTTAAGATGAGCCTTTCGGATGCCAACGTTCTTATATTGGACGAGCCCACAAGAAACTTTTCACCCCTTTCGGGACCGGTTATCAGGAAGATGATAGCCGCCTTTCCCGGGGCTGTAATAAGTATTTCCCATGACAGAAAATACATTGAAGAAGTCTGCACGAAAACTTACACATTAACAGAGAAAGGACTGATGGAATGAACTATTTTATAGAAGGATTACAGGGAAGCGGTAAGAGCACCCTTGTTAAGAAATTGGCGGAGAAACACAGTGACTACACTGCTGTATGTGAGGGCGATTATTCACCCGTAGAGCTGGCCTGGTGCGCTTATGTTGATATGAAAACATATGAGGAGATTCTTGAAAAGTACAAGGACATTCGCACAGAAATCGGAGAGAAAAGCATAGCGGAAGATGACCACATGATTATCTGCTATACCAAGATACTTACAGATATTCCGGGCTTCCACAAAGACCTTGAGAGATATGAAATATATAACGGAAATTTGAAACCGGAAGAGTTTAAAGAGGTTATTCTCAGAAGACTTAAAAACTGGAACAGCGATAAGAACATTTTTGAGTGTTCCATCTTTCAGAACATAGTTGAGGATATGATTCTGTTTCAGGTGCGAAGTGATGAGGAAATCATTGATTTTTACAAAGAAATCAAGAAAGCTCTTGAAGGCAGGGAATATGAGATTCTGTACCTTAAGGCTCGCGACCTAGCAGGAAACATTGAAGTCATCAGAAAAGAGAGATCCGATGATAAGGGAAATGAAATGTGGTTCCCTCTAATGCTTGGATACTTTGATAATTCGCCTTTTGCAAAGGAAAAGGGAGTGTCAGGGGCGGATGCTTTGCTTGAACACTTTGAACACAGACAGGAACTGGAACTTAGAATTCTTAAGGAAGTATTTGAAGGAAAATATAAGATTTTAAAGTCGAAGGATTATAGCCTTTAAGGAGAAATTTGATAATGAAAGAAGCCGAGAAAGTCCAGCAGACTTTCTTGGCTTCTTTGGATAATGTATTTGCAACTATAGTGAAACTCTAGAAAATCAGGCTGTCGATTGCCTTCAGTTCTTCATCGGTAAACACAGTATTGGTGGCTGCTTTTATGTTATCAAGAATCTGTGATACCTTGGATGCGCCTATGATTACCGATGTGATGGCATCATCTTTCAAGCACCATGAAAGTGCCATCTCGGCAAGCGTCTGGCCGCGTCCGGAGGCAATTTCGTTCATCTTTTTGAGCTTCTCTATCGCTTCTTTGGTAATCTGATTTTCTTTTAAGAACCTTCCGTCAGTTTTCACGCGGCTGTCTGCGGGTATTCCGTCAAAATATCTGTCGGTGAGCATACCCTGTGCGAGAGGTGAAAAGCAGATAATACCCTTGCCCAGCTTCTTGGCAGTTTCTTTCAGCCCGTTTTCTTCGATATTGCGATCCAGGATGTTATAACGATTCTGGTTGATGATGAAAGGAACTTGAAGGTCTTCAAGCATTTTTGAAGCCTTTGCAAGGCGTTCTCCGTCATAATTTGAAAGCCCTACATATAGAGCTTTACCTGATCTTACAATGTCGGCAAGAGCAAGCATGGTTTCTTCCAAAGGAGTATCGAAATCGGGACGGTGATGATAGAAGATATCAACGTAATCTAAGCCCATTCTTTTTAATGACTGGTTAAGACTTGCTATCAGATATTTACGGCTACCGTGATCGCCATAAGGTCCCGGCCACATTTCGTACCCGGCTTTTGTAGATATAATCATTTCATCCCTGTAAGGCATAAGGTATTCCTTGAGGATTCTGCCGAAGTTTTTCTCTGCGGCGCCTGCCTCGGGACCATAATTATTTGCTAAATCAAAGTGGGTGATACCGTTGTCAAAAGCAGTAGTGCAAAGCTCGACCATATTGGCGTAATTACTTGTATCACCAAAATTATGCCAAAGTCCAAGGGATACTGCAGGCAATAATAGCCCCGATTCACCGCAACGGTTGTATTTCATGGTTTCGTATCTGTTTTCTTTTGCTGTATACATATAATATCTCCTTTAAATCTTATTCAGTCTAAAGTTGCTTCCTACACAGGATTCTGATAACATAATGCTACAACTTGAAGTTAACTTTAAGTCAAGCATAATTTATGATTATTTTTTGGAGGTGCTATGACGTATACTATTACCGAGATTTCAAAGATGTTCGGACTGCCGGCTTCGACCATACGTTACTATGAAAAAATAGGTCTCCTTGAAAATGTTGAGCACGTCAATTCATACAGGAGAGTATACAACGAGACGCATGTCGATCGTCTTAATGCAATCGAATGCTTTAAGAAAGCACTTCTTCCGCTTGATGAGATATTGCTGTTTTTTACATATGAGAAGAATATTGAGGCCAATTCGGACAAGATACTGGAAATGATGAAAAAGCAGAAGATTAAGACTGAGAAATCGATGGAAGCCCTTCAGGCCGGGCTTGCACATTTGAAAAAGAAGATTTACTACTATACTCTTGTCAGTGAGGCAGTAAAAAATAAAACTCCAATACCGCAATGGAGATAAGGTATTCTGAGGAACAGGAAAATGATAGTGGATTTTCCGTCTGTGGAATAAAATATTCAATATGTGACCAAAGTCATATTGAGAATGTATCTTTCTTCACTACAGAACAAAATACGCAGGTTATATAATGAATGTGTAAGATTAATTTGAATTTGTAGGAGAGAGCGTAAATGGATATGAACAAGATGATATCTAAAGCAGGATCAGCAATCGTAACAGTGACAGTATTTTTGTTTGCAATATTTCTGATTTTTGATTGGTCTATGGGCAGTTACTTTGTCTGCCTTATTCTGCCTATAGGGTTTATCATTATGACAGCAGGTCTCCAAAACGAGTGCGAAGCTGACCGCAAAGTCGCTGCGAATATCGGTTTAATTCTTGCGGCAGTATATAGCACGTTTATTATGCTGGTGTATTTTTCTCAGCTTACTACGGTACATAACGAACAGTTGAATGAACAAGCGGCAAAACTGTTAGAATTCGACAAGTATGGGCTTATCTTTAACTACGACCTGCTTGGCTATGGTGTAATGGCACTTTCGACCTTCTTTACGGGACTTGCAATAAAGCCGAAGAATAAGGCAGATAAGTGGCTCAGAGCGTTACTGATGATACACGGAGTGTTCTACTTCAGCTGTACGTTTATGCCTATCACAGGAATATTCGCAAGGATGTCCTCCGGCGGCGACGGAATTGGCGGAAGACTTGCGTTGGTTATCTGGTGTGTATATTTTCTGCCCATCGGAATACTTTCGTTTCTTCATTTCGATTCCAGAGATAGATAAATAGAAAATAAGCTAAAGCAGTGTAAGGAAAAGTCTTGCACTGCTTTTTTGCTGTCTATTGACAGAAGGGTTAGCTGGTGCTAACCTAGAGATGTGACCAAAATATAGAAATGGTCACAAGAGAGGAATGGATTTATATGCCCGACAGAGTATTTACGAGTAAACAAAGGAACGAACTAAGAACAGTCATGCTTGAAGCAGGCTTCCCTTTGATTAAAGAATTTGGCGTAACACATACGTCTATTTCTAAGCTTACGGACGCTGCAGGTATCGCCAAAGGGACTTTCTATCACTTTTGGAAAAACAAAGAAGAGTACCTGGCCGAACTCATTAGATATCACAGGCAAAAGATGATTCCTGTGTTAATAAGTGAAGACGTTCTGACAGGAAAGAGAAAACTCGGCAGAGAAGAAGCCCGAGTGTTTTTCCATTATTTAGTTGATAAAGAGAAGAGTATCTACGCGAATATGACTCTTGAAGATGAATCGAAACTTGTTTCATTGACTTCGGATTTTGATCCGGATGAAGAGAAGGAAACTTCAATAGTAGTTAAATTGCTTAGTATGTTAGAGGGTGTCAAACCAAACGTAGATATGCTTCTTCTCGCCAATATGACTAAGATTCTTGTTATAACTGCAGAGGCAAAAGATGAACTTCATGAGCGTGTATACGAGAAGACTATAGATACGCTAATCGATAGTATTTTAAATATTATTTTTGAGAAAGGATGCGATTGAAATGATAAAAATTAAAGAAACAAGTAAAGGATTTTATGGATGTTATTGGCCTTGTCAAGGAAAGAATGCTGACCATGCAATTATAGCGATGCTTGGTGATGACTGCGAAGATTATATTGCGAAAACCGGAGCTAAGTGGCTGCAAAAGAAATTTGGGGTGAATGTATTGACTTTATCACCGGCCCATAAAGATTATGGGCATCATAATCTGCCTGTTGAGAGAATCGGTGCTGCGATTGAATATTTAAAGGGTAAAGGCAACGTTAAATTTGGGATTGTTGGAGCCTCCACCACAGGAATGTTTGCTCTTATAGCTGCATCTTATTATCCTGAGATAACACTTACGATAGCAATGACGCCAAGCGACTTCGTTATGGAGGGATTCTATCGAGGTAAACGTGACGGATGTGACGAATGGCCGGGAGAAGGGGAGTCCACAGCGTCATGGCAAGGACAACCCCTTCCATATCTGCCCTTCGCATATCGCCATCCTGAATACTGGCGAAAGATGAAGGCTGATGCGAAGGTGAATAAAGACATGATAGTGTCCCGAGGAGTCTTTGATGACTCTGAGAAGGCTCACCCCATTCAGGAAGAAGAGTTTATTAAAGTGGAACGCATTAAAGGAAAACTTTTGTTAATCGGTGCTGAGGATGATGTCCTTTGGGATACAGCAAAATACATACGCCGAATGGAAGAAAGACTGTCGAGAATTCCACACGAGTGTGAGGTTGAAAGCATGATTTATGAACATGCCACACATTTCGTATTTCCTGAGAGCATGATAAAGCAGATGCTTCCAGTCGGAGGAAGTTTGTTTGTGGGATTGTTTAAAGCAGGAAGAGATTACAAAAAAGAATGCCGTGAATCCAGAATTGATATAGATAAGAAAGTAAGTGCAGCAGTAGTAAGCTGGGTAAAAGGGTAGAAAGCAAAGACAGAGCATCTGCCACAAGTGTGGGCAGATGCTCTGTTTATCTACAGCTCACTTATTGTATATGTATTTCTGACCTTTTTTGATTCGTATAGCGCCTTATCAGCTGTCTTAATCATGTTGCTGACAAGCTCTGTCCCGAATGCCGCTCCAAAGCTCATGGTTATGGGAAGGTCTTCATGGTTTTCGATTTTGATATTCCTGAGTTCTGACTTGATACCGGAAAGCTTATTCTCCAGGCTCTTCTTGGTAATATCGAAGAATACCATCATGAATTCATCGCCGCCATAACGAATGACCACATCTTCTTTTCTGACGGAGTTCTCCAATAATTCAGCTACCCTTTGTATTATCTGATCACCGTCCTGATGACCTGAAGTGTCATTTATATTCTTGAACAAATCGATATCTGCCATGACCACGGCTTTACATGGCTCATAGATGAGCTTGTCGTCAAGAAATCTTCTGTTTCTGACTTTGGAAAGGGAATCGATATAGACCTCTGTTTCAAATTCGGAAATCTTCTTCTGCTGGGCCAGATTCTGAAGCTTGGCTTCCGTAGTATCCTGGCAACCGTACACGATATGCGCAAGACTGCCGTCTTCGTTTCTGTCGCCCACCATAAAGATTCCTTCAAACCAGCGCTGGGCTTCTTCGCTGTAGAATTCCATGCTTGTTGTTCCATGTTCTTCAATAGCAGCCAGTATCTTATCTTTATCAAGCCACTCATAAAGCCTCGAACGGAAACTTTCAGCTACAGTTGATGCAACATTATTCTTGAGGAATATCATTGCATCGGGGTCCTTTGGGGCCATATCAACATATTTATTCTTACTTATTATTCGATAGCTCATATCGCTGACATCAATGAACAGGGAGAAATTGAAGATTTTACCAATAGCTTCGATAATCTTTAAATGTTCCTCCAATTCCTGCTGTGCGGTAATATCGCGATAGCAGCCCATGTATACCTCTAAAGAACCGTCATCAGGACGCCTGATGAATCTTCCTGCGCCGGTAACCCATATGATGCTGCCGTCCTTTTTCTGCATGCGATAGGTGGCGTGGGTAATATCCGGCAGTTCCCGGTGGAGTCGAACCGAATCCCAGAATAGCTTGACTATGGCATCACGTTCTTCCGGCACAAGGGTCTTTACCCAGCTGTCAAATTCATTGGGAAGATCTTCCAGACCGTCATATCCCAACATTTGCCTTGTTTCATCGTTGAATTCAAAACTCAGCATATTCTCATCACGGTCGAAGGTGCAGTAGTACATACCTGCTTTCAGACCTTTGGCGAACATGTCCTCTCTGTATTTGGCTGTTCGGTATTTGCTGTTAGCTTCATCGATCCTTTTGTTGCACTCGGCAATGAGCTTATGCATATCTTCCGGGTAGGCGGACATATCAAACAGGGGCACCTCATCGTCTACGATGATGCTTGATTCCGCGTTAAACTGACCAACACTGTTATCGATACTGTTTGCAACTGATTCCTTATCCATAAGAACTCCTTCTGCAATAACGCCTTATTTACTTATATTTTATCAGAATCTTTAACAATAAAAAAGTATGCTGTCAGAAGACTGAGAAATGAACTGCGAAAATAGTTTCGTAAAATCCTTTTATTTTTTTGTGCAAAGCGTACCTTGCAACCCCGATATTTGTGCAAATTAGACTATAAAAATCACATTATATACAAAATGATGAAAACGAGCCAACTATATATTGCAAAACTGTGCAAAATGCCTTACACTGAACTTACGTAAAAGTTTTCGATAATTACGAAAATCAATCACTGGATTTCCCTAAACAGTGTAATGCAAAAGTTAATGGATAAAGGAGAGGGGAAATGAGTAAGAACAGACAGACCACCAAAAAGAAAAACCGGCTGTCATTAGGAATATTGTGGAGACAACGGTATCTTTTGGCGATGTCGATACCCTTTGTTATCTGGCTGATTATCTTCAAGTACATCCCGTTATGGGGATGGACAATGGCCTTTCAGGAGGTAAAACCTGCCACATTCCAGAAGCCGATTTTTGAAAGAACTTTCGTTGGCTTGGGAAACTTTATAAAGGCGTTTAAGGACAGACTTTTCATCCAGACCATGGTTAATACTTTAGGCGTGTCCATCATAGGAATCACAATCGGAACTATTGCAGCAATTCTTTTTGCGGTGATGCTAAATGAGGTGGTGTTCCTTAGATTTAAAAAGATTACCCAGACGATTTCCTATCTTCCGCATTTCGTATCCTGGGTTATTATCGCCAGTATCGCTAAGAACGTATTTAATGATGGCGGAGTTATTGACTCTTTGTTTGGCAAAAACTTCCATCTCATGAGTACAAACTCAGTGCTAATCTGGTTCGTAATAGTTTTCATTGATATCTGGAAAGAGGTTGGATGGAACGCAATTATTTATCTGTCAGCAATGGCGGGTATTGACCCCGGACTATATGAAGCGGCTGAGATTGACGGAGCAAATCGCCTCCAAAGAATATGGCACATAACCCTTCCCGGAATCCGTCCCACCATAATCGTGCTTTTGATAATGAGCATAGGTGGAGCACTGAATGTCGGAATGGAGAGGCAGATGCTTTTATCAAATCCTCTGGTAGAAGATTACACCATGGTTCTTTCATGGTTCTCATATAAACGAGGCATAGGTAACAGTGATTATGGCCTTGGTACAGCTATTGGTGTATTTCAGTCGGCTGTGGGCATCACACTTCTTTTAATCGCGAATAAGATCGCCGGACTTATCGGCGAGGACAAACTGATTTAGAGGAGTGAGATATGAAGAACAAGGTTTCAATTGTTGATTATTTATTGGTGTTGGTGTTCGTAGTCATCATTGTCATCACACTTTATCCGTTCTTAAATGTTTTGGCCATCTCGTTTAACGATGCGACGGACACAATAAAGAACATTAATTTCATAATTCCCAGAATGTTCACTTTGTCCAATTACAAGTATGTCTTCAAAGACACGGACTTCGTAATGCCCTTTGTGATTTCGGTATCAAGAACACTTGTGGGGACGCTGGTTGGAGTGTTTACGACAGCCATGCTGGCATACACATTAAGCCGCAGAGATTTCGTATTCCACAAAACTTTCACAGTTATTTTCGTGGTTACCATGTACGTGGGTGGCGGCCTTATCCCTGATTATCTTTTGATAATGCGCACTTTGCATTTGGGGAATAACTTCTTTGTATATATTATTCCGGGTATGATCTGGGTTTATAACATGATACTGGTGAGATCCTATATTGATGGACTTCCTGTAGCTCTGCAGGAGGCGGCAAAGATAGACGGAGCGAACGATTTCCAGATCTGGTATAAGATAGTGCTTCCTCTTTGCACGCCTGTTATTGCCACAATTGCTCTTTATTATGCGGTGGGACAGTGGAACGCATTCATGGATACTTATCTTTATGCTCAGAAACTTCCGACTTTGCAGTTTAAGCTGTACGAGATAATGAACCAGGCAACCATGAAGTTAGATATTCACAGCAATTCGAATACTTCAACGGCGGTTACGCCCATGTCAATTCGTATGGCGGTTACCATTGTGGCAACGCTCCCCATTGTAATCGTATATCCCTTCCTTCAGAAATACTTCATAGGCGGTATGACTTTGGGCTCGGTCAAGGATTGACGAGGAAAAATAGCAAAACATATTAATGAGGTTACAACCGGCTTTGCCGGACAAATAATGTATCATATAAAGGAGAATACTATGAAAAAGAAGGTTTTGTCCTGCTTATTAGCAAGCATTATGGCCGTAAGTACACTTGCAGGCTGTGGCGCAGCTAATTCAGGAACAACAGCAGCGGACACAGGAAATGAGTCTGCATCAAGCACAGAGGTAAAAGTGGAGACAGAGGCAGCTGCAGAAGATGATCTTACACCTATCACTTTTACTTATTACAATGCTGACGGAAAGAACTCCAGCTGGGATAACCCGGTAGCACAGGCAATTACCGAGGCAACCGGCGTAACCCTCGATGTTTCTTATCCTGTATCATCTCAGGGTGAACCCAAGGAAGATGTTGCACTTATGATTGCAAGTGATGAATACCCTGACATGATTTATTCAAAGGGAAGCGCAACAGATCTGTATGAAGCAGGAGCTTTCATCGACATGACAGATCTGATTGAACAGTATGGTCCCAACATCAAGAAGATGTATGGTGACGAGTTTGAGAAATTAAAATGGGGCGAGGGAGATGACGGTATCTACCAGCTCTCATATGCCGGTGTTGGTGAGAAAGACCTTACCACAGACGGAACAGCACAGATTCAGTGGGCTGTAATTAAGGAGAATGACTACAAATATCCCACAACTCTCGATGAGTTTGAGAAGACAATCAAGGATTATCTTGCAAAGCATCCTAAGACAGAAGACGGTCAGGATATGATCGGTATTACAATGAGCGCATCTGACTGGCATTGGATGATTACACTTGGTAACCCTGCGGGCTTCATTGCTGATGCAGCACCCGATAACGGACAGTGGCTCATTGATGACAAGTACAATGTAACTTATAAGCATGTCAGCGAAGATGAGAAGACATACTTCCAGTGGCTCAACAGAATGTACAACGAAGGTATTCTTGATCCTAACTTCGCAACTCAGACAGATGATGACTATATTGCTAAGGTATCCAGCGGTCGTGTGGTTGCTATTACAGATGCTGACTGGCACTACAATCAGTGTAACCGTGCCCTTGTTCAGGATGGCAAGATGGAGTGTACATACTGCGGACTTCCTCTTACATTGAGAAAAGATCAGAAGTGTGCATCCCTTCTTTACCAGGGCCTTAAGGTAGGCTGGGGCGTCGGAATCACAAAGAGCTGTGAAGATCCTGTTCGTGCAATCAAGTTCCTTGACTGGATTTGCTCTGACGAAGGACAGATGCTTTATAACTGGGGTGTAAAAGATGTTCATTACTTCATAGATGATCAGGGACAGCCTTATCGTACAGATGAGGAAGTTCAGAAGTCACAGTCTGATCCCGATTACTCAAAGAATACAGGTATGGGTAACTATGTAGGATTCCCTATTTACGGAAAAGGTTCATACTCCGCAGACGGTATTCCTTATACTCCCACTACCAAAGAGTCTGTTATTAAGGACTACAACGAAGAAGAGGTTGCAGCATGTAAAGCATGGGGCGTTGAGATGCTTACCGATATCTTCCCTCAGCCTGAAGAGTTTGAACTTCTTCCTTACTCAGCACTCTGGGCTTATCAGAAGCCTCAGGAGCTTGCTAACATGGAGAATATCCTTAACGAAATCGCTTGGCCTTCACTTGTTAAGTGTGTAACATGCTCTGAGAATGATTTCGAAGCTAACTGGCAGACAATGGTTGACGAACTCTATGCTAACGGACTTGAGGACGCTAACAAGGCGATGACAGATTTCCTTGCAACCAAAATTATTGATAAATAAATTGATAATGAAAATCTAAAAAGCGGGTGGGATTTGGGTTTTGACTCGGATCCCACCTTTTTTCTATAATAGTATATGCGAATTTGTTTTTTAAAGGAGGAAGATCAGCATGGGATGTCAGGCTGACCGTACAACACCCTTTTGGGATAACGCTCTTTCTGAGGATGAGCGTCTTGATTGGCTGCTGTCACATATGACAGTGGAAGAGAAACTTGGAGCACTCTCGAGCAGTAGTGCAGATATTGAACGCCTTGGGGTACCGGGATTTATGGTTGGAGGTGAGGCGGCGCATGGCGTAGAGGCAAGAAATGATCAGAATGATCTTGGAAAGCCGGATGTAAGCACCTCTTTTCCTCAGCCTATTGGCATGAGCGCCACATGGGATGAAGACCTTGTTAAGGAAGCCGGAAGAGTAACGGGAACCGAGGCCAGAGTAATATACCACAGGCATCCGGACCGCGGTCTCTCTCGCTGGGCACCTACGGTGGATCTGGAACGTGATCCTCGATGGGGGCGAACTGAAGAGGGCTATGGTGAAGACCCTGTCCTTACCGGACGAATGGCATCTGCATATGTAAAGGGCATGCGAGGAGATGATCCGTACTATATCAGATGCGGTTCAACTCTTAAGCATTTCTATGCCAACAACACTGAGGATGGACGAGGCTTTAAAAATGCTTCCGTTGATCCCAGAAATAAAGAAGAACTATATTTTGAACCCTTCCGCAGGGTTATAGAAAAGGGCGGCGCAACAGGTGTTATGACCGCCTATAACAAGATAAACGGTATTCCCGGAATATTGAATCACGAGGTCAGGGATATACTTAAGAAAAGGTATGGCCTTATGCACGCTGTAGGTGATGGCGGAGCACTTGGGCTTGTTAATTTCATTCATCACTATTTTGGTACAAACGGTGAAAGCATTGCTGAGGCAATAAAGGCAGGCGTTGACGGAATGTCTGATGATCCTGCGCTTGTAAAAGATGCCGCTGTGCAGGCCTATGAACTTGGTCTCCTGACTGAGGAGATGATGGATGAAGCCCTTAGGAACACCTACAGGTTTAAACTTCGCCTGGGCGTCTATGACAGGACACCTGCAAATCCTTACGACCATGTAGATGAAGACGATTTGGACACAAAGGAAACAAGAGAACTTGCAAGGAAGCTTACCGCTGAAAGCGTAGTAATGCTTCAGAACAAGGGGCGTCTTCCTTTGTCCGCAAAGGAGATGGAGGATACTGTACTTATTGGCCCTATGGCCAATGCCTGGTATCAGGACTGGTATGGAGGAGAACCGCCCTACAAAAAGACTCTCCGTGACGGCGTTGAGGATGTTACCGGAAAGAAAGTTCCTGTGTGCGAGGGCTATGATGTTGTAAATCTTTTCCTTGACGGAAGGGCATTGAAAGTTCAGAACGATGGAACAATAAAGGCTGCAGATTCCGCCTCCGGAGACGAGTTTATTCGCATGGATTGGGGCGAGGGACGCATCACCTATAAACACTTAAGCAGCGGAAAGTTCTTAAATTGCAGAATGGACCATTCCGGAAAACATCCGGAGAATGTTGGCAGAATTGCCTGCGAAAAGGATGCTCCCTTCGATTGGTTCGTAATGGAAATCTTCTATGAGGACGAAGATGGAGGAAAACTTCGCCTTGCAAATCGTTTCCACCATCAGGTTGTTGTGGGAGAAGATGGCACAGTAAGAGCGAAGATGTCACCGGACATCAAGGGTGTGTCTGCGGTGCTTGAAATCAAAACAGTAAGAAGAGGCATCAAGGAAGCTGAAGAAGCGGCAAAGAATCACGCGCATACAATTCTGGCTCTTGGCTGTTGCTCCATGATAGGCGCAAAGGAAGAGATTGACAGAAGGTCAATTGCCCTTCCTCCCGCACAGCAGGAACTTTTGGAAAAAACACTGGCAGTTTCTCCTGATACCATTGTTGTTATTTTTTCCAACTACCCTTACGCAATGAATGGTGTTGAGAAGAAGGCCAATGCAGTATTGTGGTGCGCTACAGGTTCCCAGGACATGGGTACGGGACTGGCCGATGTTTTGTTTGGAAAAGAAGCTCCTGCGGGACGTCTTAACATGACATGGTACCACTCTGACGCTGATTTGCCTGATATTGACGATTACGATGTTATACGTGGCGGCCGCACATACAGATACTTTAAGGGGGAAGCTGATTATCCCTTTGGATATGGACTGACTCTTGTTCCTTTTAAATACGATAACCTGGAGATTTCGATGAAGGACGAGGCCACCATTTCTGCAGTGTTTGATCTGACGAATGAAGGCAAAGTGGAAAGCGACGAGGTTGTTCAGCTTTATGCTACAGCTCCCAAGTCCAGGGTTATCAAGCCTGTGAAGCAACTTCTCTCATTTAAACGTGTGCACGGTGTGAAACCCGGCGAGACAAGAAAGATTACACTGACAGTGCCTGTAACCGAGCTCTATTTCTACGATACAATCAGTGGCACAAGAATGGTGGAAGAAGGGGATTATTTCTTCTATGTTGGAAGATCAAGTGCTGATGAAGCTTTGTCAGGGGTGCTCCATATAATCGGAGAGAAACCCGGAATCAGAAATACATCCGTAAGGATAAAGGCAGATCACTACGATGATGCTGAGGGCGTAGAGCTTACAGAAGGAGCCTTCGGATATACTGCTGTTTCTGCAAAAGATAAAGGAAAGGCATACATAACCTTCCGCGATTGCGCAGTTGATAAGGGCGCAGAGAAGATTCTTATCGGATTTAAGAGCGCTGAAGGATGTAAGCTTGAGGTGCTCATTGATGGATCTTTGGCTGCTGTATTTGAGGGCGACACCAAAAGCTATTCTGCTGAGGCAGAATTCAGGGAGAACTCCATAAGGGAAGGAACCCCCATGCCTACAAGCTGGCCCCCTGTTAACGTTGAGTGGGAATCAGAATTGAAGGCAAGCCCGAAGTCAGCTTTCGGGGAAACTACTGTAGAGTTCAGGGTAACCGGAGACATAAGACTTCTTTATTGGAAACTGGCAGGGAAATAACTCGTACTATTTCCAAGACAAATATGAAAGATAACAGAAGAGCCAAGCGACGGCAATATTCGCGTCGCTTGGCTCTTTTATGTTTCTTTATCTTGCCGGATTATTCGTCGATTTCAACAGTGAACTTAACAGTTTCACCGCAGTCTGTGCACTGATAAGGACCATTTCTTAAGTTGCCGCCTCTTCTGAAACCGTAGATAAAAGGATAGAGCGCATTCATGGCAACCATGCAAATTCTGTCGCTGTGCTCCTTATCAATCTCACTTCCTACAAAGCGAATAACATCCCCTTCTTTATACTTGGGACAGTGACTTTCAACCACTGTAACTTTCACCTTATTATCTGTATAACTCATATATACTCCCTCCTTGTTCAAGTTATACACCAAAGTGTAGGCCTGGTATGCATCAAAATGAGAGACTGCCTCATAGCCCCCAGCTTCGGAATGGGCGATGTGAACCTTACAAGACCTGCTAATCATAATAGAATGCAATAAAAGCAATACTATTATGAACAATAAAAGTCATTTATATTGAGGGCCACGTAATGGAACGGACAAATAAGAAATCTATTATGTGCGATAAAAAGATACAGGTTCTGGTCGAGCATAATAATAAAGAAAAATAAGAGGTCTATTACGCATGACATAAAAATGCGCTCCATATTCAAGCATAATAAAAAAGAGCTTGAAGAGAATTATTATGATACCCAAATAATCTTTGGAAGATATAAGCATAAAGAAGTTTGATTTATGTCTGTCTATTATGACGGGCCCCAAAATATAAAAAAACACAGGCATAATGGATACCCTTAAACTGGGATATATTATGCTGCGGCGGATAAAAAAGCAAGAATCCCGGTATTATCCGCCCCAAAATAAGGGTGAAAAGGGTGTCGAGCGGATAAAACAGCCAGAATCCCAGGATTATCCGCCAGAGAATAAGATTGAAAAGCGTGGCGAGCGGATAAAATAGCAGAAATAGCTGTATTATCTGCCCGGAAATAAGAATGAGGAGAGCGATAAGCGGATAAAACAACAAAAAAGACTATATTATCCGCCAAGAATTCAGCTTAAAAGGGGAAAACAGCGGATAATTTAGCTGATAGTGCAAGATTATCCGCCGGAAACTTGATAGGGGTCACGAAAATGGCGGATAAATTTAAAGAAAGCGGGAAGTTATCCGCCCGGACTGCCCGTGGCGCCCGTCGCCCTGTGGTGGCGGAGCTATCCCTTAATCGGCTTGATTACAGGGTATCTGAGTGGAGAGGGATGTCAATCCTGCGCAATGCGCACCGCACCGCGGCTGCGGGGTTGACATCCCTCTCCACTCAGATATAATAGTCCCCAAGCCGGTTAAGGAATAGTGTATTCAACCCCTTGACTTTCCTTGACAAATAGGGTAACATAACAGTGTTGATAATGTTGAGATTCAGGTGGGCCTAAGCGGTCCACCTTTTTCGTGCCCGGACTTAGGTCAGGGCGTCAGATTAGAAACATAACTAAAACTGAATATGGAAAGGAAGTGAGCGAATTGTCAAAGGGTAAGACTTATGAAGCTAAGACCGAAGAACTTCTGATTCCAATCACCAAAGACCGCGGAGTGGAAATCTACGATGTTGAGTACGTGAAGGAAGGCAGTGACTGGTACCTTAGAGCTTACATTGACAAGGAAGGCGGAGTGGACATCGATGACTGTGAAGCAGTAAGCAGAGCGTTGTCGGACAAGCTGGATGAAGCGGACTTTATCGAGGATACATACATCCTGGAAGTGAGTTCACCGGGCCTTGGCAGAAGCCTTAAAAAGGACAAACATTTTGAAAAGAGTATCGGTGAGGACGTGGAACTTAAATTCTACAAACCAATAGACGGCAGTAAGAATGCGGAAGGTACTCTTAAAGCATTTGATGAAAAAACAGTAACCATCACAGTAAACGGTGAAGATAAAACTTATAATCGCACAGATCTTGCAGATGTAAGACTGGCTATTGATTTTTGATTGGAGGTATAAAGAAAAAGATGAATACAGAATTAATGGAAGCATTGGATGTGCTTGAAAAAGAGAAGGAGATCAGCAAAGAGACCTTATTCGAAGCTATCGAGAATTCATTGCTTACAGCCTGCAAGAACCATTTTGGAAAGGCGGACAACGTAAAGGTTGAGATTAACAGAGAAACAGGTGAATTCGAGGTTTATGCCGAGAAGGAAGTTGTTGCAACCAAGGATGAGGTTGAAGATGATGTTCTCCAGATTACCTTAGAGGATGCCAAGGCTATCGATAAGAAGGCTAAGGTTGGCGGTACCGTTCGCATGGAAATCAAGTCCAAGGAGTTCGGACGTATCGCAACTCAGAACGCAAAGAACGTAATCTTACAGAAGATTCGTGAGGAAGAAAGAAGCGTTATTTACAATCAGTTCTACGAGAAGGAGAAGGACGTTGTTACCGGTATCGTTCAGAGATATGTGGGCAAGAACATTTCCATTAACCTTGGTAAGGCTGATGCCATTCTTTCTGAGAATGAGCAGGTTAAAACAGAGGTATTCAAACCCACTGAGAGAATTAAACTTTACATTGTAGATGTTAAGAATACTCCCAAGGGACCTCGTATTAATGTAAGCCGTACTCATCCGGATCTCGTTAAGAGACTCTTCGAGTCAGAAGTTACAGAGATTAAGGATGGAACAGTTGAAATCAAGTCCATTGCAAGAGAAGCAGGAAGCAGAACAAAGATTGCCGTTTACAGCAACAACCCCAACGTTGATGCTGTAGGTGCATGCGTAGGTATGAACGGTGCAAGAGTAAACGCAATTGTTGAGGAACTTAGAGGTGAGAAGATCGATATCGTGAACTGGGATGAGAACCCCGGTACACTTATTCAGAATGCTCTTTCACCTGCGAAGATAGTTGCAGTTTTTGCCGATCCTGATGAGAAGACAGCAAAGGTTGTTGTTCCTGATTATCAGCTTTCACTTGCAATCGGTAAGGAAGGTCAGAACGCAAGACTTGCAGCAAGACTTACCGGATACAAGATTGATATTAAGAGTGAAACTCAGGCTAAGGATACTCCCGGATTCAGAATCGAAGACTATGAGTACGACGATGACGAGTACGATGAGGAGTACGAAGAAGGTTACGAAGGCGAGTACGAGGAAGGCTATGAAGAACCCTCCGGAGAGGTCGAAGAGTAATAAGAATGGAAAAAAAGATTCCAATGAGGCAGTGTTTAGGCTGCGGAGAAATGAAGGACAAGAGAACGCTTATGCGTGTGCTTAAGACACCTGAGGATGAAATCGTTTTGGATCTCACAGGCAAGAAGAATGGCAGAGGCGCTTACCTTTGCAAGAATCTTGATTGCCTTGAGAAAGCGAAGAAAACCAAAGGACTTGAGAGATCCCTTCATGTTCAGATTCCTGCGGAAGTTTATGAGAACCTGATTAAGGAGTTTACGGATGGCACAGAATAAGATTTTTGCGCTTATGGGCCTTGCTACAAAAGCAGGTAAAGTCGTAAGCGGAGAATTCTCCACTGAAAACGGAATAAAGGACGGAAAAGTCAAACTCGTGGTGGTGGCTAAGGATGCTTCGGACAATACCAAGAAGCTTTTCAAGGACAAGGGTGCCTTCTACAGGGTTCCGGTTTTTGAATACGGAAGCAAGGATGAACTTGGACACGCCATCGGTAAAGAGATGCGTGCTTCCATGGGAGTTACGGACGCGGGATTCGCAAAAAGCTTAAACGAAATGCTAAGTGCATTGGAAGAGACAAAATAGGACGGAGGATAAAGCATGGCAAAAATGAAAGTGCATGAGCTCGCTAAAGAGCTGGATATACAAAGCAAGGATGTGATCACTTTCCTTGGTGAAAAGGGCATTGAAGTAAAGGCTGCCCAGAGTAGCATTGAAGATGACGCAATCGAAATGGTAAAAAAGAAATTCGGAAAGGCTGCACCTAAGACAGAGGCACCCAAAGCAGAAGCCCCCAAGGCAGAAGTTCCCAAGGCAGAGGCACCCGCAAAAGCACCTGCTCCGGCTGCTGAAGGAAACGGTGAAGCTCCGAAGAAGAAAAAGAAGATTATTATTGTAAGTAATACCGCCAATTCAAAGATGCCCGGCCAGAGACCCCAGGGTAACAGACCTATGGGTAATCAGGGCAACAGACCCATGGGTGGCACCGGTCGTCCCGGAGGATTGATTAAACCTTCAACACCTCCTTCACCTACACCCAGTGTCAACAGACCTCTTATCAGATCTTCTGTAAAACCTACAGATCCTAATGAGATGCAGGGCCTTAAGGATATGAGACCCGCTCAGAACAAGCCTCAGGGAACAAGCGAGGGAAGAAGACCCGATGATGCCAACAGAGGAAACGCAGGTAGAAGCAATGAAAGATATCAAGGCAACAGACCTAACGACAATACCGAAAGAAGACCGAGACCTGCAGACGGACAAAACAGACAGGGTGGACGTCAAAACGCTCCTTATGGCAATCAGTCTGGTGACCGCCCTCGTACAGGTTATCAGAAGCCTGAAGGGGATAAGAACTTTGGGCCGAAGAACAATCAGGGCCAGGGTAATAGGTTCGCAAACAAGGCGGGCGGCAAAGGCTTTGCGGAAGGACCTGTGGATAAAGGGCGAGATGATGAAAAGCGACGCTCAAATAATAAGGACTTTGATAAGAGATCCAAAAAAGACCTTATTTATGAAGAAGATGGTGCACCGAAAAATCGTGCAGGCAGGTTTATTAAGCCCGAAAAGAAGAAAGAAGAAGTAGTTGAAGAGGTAATCAAGGTTATTACCATTCCTGAGACTATTACAATTAAAGATCTTGCTGATAAGATGAAACAGCAGCCTTCTGCTATCATCAAGAAACTCTTCATGCAGGGTCAGATTGTTACCGTTAACCAGGAAATCTCTTTTGAGGAAGCAGAGAACATCGCCATCGAGTACGATATCATCTGTGAGAAAGAGGTTAAGGTTGACATCATCGAAGAGCTTCTTAAGGAAGAAGAGGAGAATCCCGATGATATGGTTACCCGTGCTCCCGTTATCTGCGTAATGGGTCACGTCGATCATGGTAAAACCTCACTCCTCGACGCAATCAGAAAGACCAACGTTACAGATAAAGAGGCAGGCGGAATCACTCAGGCCATCGGTGCTTACACAGTTAAGGTTAACGATCGCAGGATCACATTCCTTGATACGCCCGGTCATGAGGCTTTCACAGCCATGCGTATGCGTGGTGCCAATGCCACAGATATTGCAATCCTTGTTGTTGCAGCTGACGACGGCGTAATGCCCCAGACTATCGAGGCAATTAACCATGCAAAAGCTGCAGGCATCGAAATTATCGTTGCCGTTAACAAGATTGATAAACCCAATGCAAACATTGACCGTGTTAAGCAGGAACTTACAGAGTACGAGCTTATCTCAGAGGACTGGGGTGGAAGCACAGTATTCGTTCCTGTTTCCGCTAAGACAGGAGAAGGCATTGAGCAGCTCCTTGAAATGATTCTCCTTTCTGCAGATATCCTTGAGCTCAAGGCTAATCCCAACAGAAAGGCAAGAGGTATCGTTATCGAGGCAGAGCTTGATAAGGGCCGTGGTCCTGTTGCTACAGTACTTGTACAAAAGGGTACCTTACATGTGGGCGACTTTATTTCTGCAGGTTCAAGCCATGGTAAAGTTCGTGCCATGATTGATGATAAGGGAAGAAAGGTTAAGGAAGCTATTCCTTCAACACCCGTTGAGATTCTTGGCCTTAACGATGTTCCCAACGCAGGTGAAGTATTCATCGCACACGATTCAGATAAAACTGCCAAGTCCTATGCAGAGGCATTCGTTACTCAGCATAAGGAGAAGATGCTTGAAGAGACCAAGGCTCATATGTCACTTGATGATGTATTCAGCCAGATCAAGGCAGGCAACCTTAAGGAACTTAACATCATCGTTAAGGCTGATGTACAGGGTTCGGTTGAGGCAGTTAAGACATCACTTCTCAAGCTTTCAAATGAGGAAGTTGTTGTTAAGTGCATCCATGGCGGCGTAGGTGCTATCAACGAGTCCGATGTAGTTCTTGCAAGTGCTTCAAACGCAATTATTATCGGATTCAACGTTCGTCCTGATGCTCAGGCAAAAGCTTCTGCCGAGAGAGAGGGCGTAGATGTAAGACTTTACAAGGTAATTTATCAGGCTATTGAAGATATCGAAGCAGCCATGAAGGGCATGCTTGATCCCGTATACGAGGAGAAGGTTATCGGTCATGCTGAAGTACGTCAGATCTTCAAGGCCAGCGCAGTCGGTAATATCGCAGGTTCTTATGTACTTGACGGTGTATTCCAGAGAGGCTGTAAGGTTAGAATCACCAGAGAAGGCGAGCAGATCTTCGAAGGTAATCTTGCATCCCTTAAGAGATTCAAGGATGACGTCAAAGAGGTTAAGGCCGGATTTGAGTGCGGCCTCGTATTCGAAGGATTCGATGCAATCAAAGAACTTGATCAGGTTGAAGCCTACATTATGGTTGAGGTTCCCCGATAGAATCGAGGTTTACAATGAGAAAAAACAGTATTAAGAGTATAAGAATTAACGAAGAGGTAATGCATGTTTTGGCTGAGTGCATCAGGGGCGAAATCAAGGATCCCCGCATCTCACCCATGACAAGCGTTGTCTCCGTTGATGTGGCTCCAGACCTTAAGACATGCAAAGCATATATTTCGGTTTACGGAGACGAAGAGGCAAGACTTCAGACCAAGAAGGGCTTGGAGTCTGCTTCAGGATACATCAGAAACTATTTGGCAAAAAAGATTAATCTCAGAAACACCCCTGAAATAACCTTTATTATGGACAATTCTATTGAGTATGGTGTTAATATGTCCAAACTTATTGATGAGGTTAACAAGGGAACAGAAAGGCATGAGGATGATGAAACTGTCTAGTCTTGTGGCTAATGCCAAATCCATTGGTGTCAGCGGCCATATTCGCCCTGACGGAGATTGCTATGGTTCTACCATGGCTCTGTATCTCTATCTTAAGAAAATCGCTAAAGATGCGGATATTCTTCTTATGTTGGATTCAAAGAATGAGAACATGAGAGACTTGAAGTATCTTGATGAGATTGATACCGAATATGCTCATGAGGGTGGATTTGACGTATTCTTTTGCCTGGACTGCAGCTATGACAGAATGAATGAAAAAGCTGCAAAGATGTTCACAGAATCAAAGCTTACTGTAAATATTGACCATCATATAACCAACGCAGGTGGATCCGGCATGGAAAATTATTGTTTCCCTGAGGTCGGCTCCGCCAGTGAACTGGTTTATGAACTGATCAAAAATGACGAAAATTCTCTTTCATATGAAGAGAGAATGGACACAGATATTGCGCTGGCTCTTTACATCGGTATTATTCACGATACCGGTGTATTCCAGTATTCAAACACAAGGCCGGAGACACTTATAGCAGCCTCCGAGCTTATAAAGTTTGACTTTGACTTCCCCAGAATCGTGGAGGAGACTTTTTACCAGAAGACATATGTTCAGAATCAAATAATGGGCAGGGCCATGCTTGAAAGCGTGAGATTCCTTGATGGCAGATGCATTGTCAGCTGCGTTGATAAGAGAACCATGGACTTTTATGAAGCTGTTCCTGCAGACTTGGATGGCATAGTTAATCAGCTCAGGAATATAAAGGGCGTAGACTGTGCTATTTTCATGTATGAACTTGGGACATTTAAGTATAAAGTAAGCCTCAGAACCACCCCCAAGGTGGATGCAGCCAAGGCTGTCAGCGCATTTGGCGGAGGCGGACATGCAAGAGCGGCCGGATGCACAATGGAAGGCAGTTATCACGATTGTGTGAATAATCTTTCCAAGTATATAGCTAAACAACTTGAGGAAAATAATTGATTAACGGAATTATAAATGTAAATAAGGAGTCCGGATATACTTCCTTTGATGTGGTAGCCAAGCTTAGAGGTATTCTAAAGCAGAGGAAAATGGGACATACGGGAACGTTGGACCCGGATGCAACAGGGGTTTTGCCGGTTTGCCTCGGCTCAGCAACAAAGCTTTGCGAATCCATGACGGATAAGGAGAAGGAATATCTGGGCGTTATGAGGCTGGGTGTAACCACAGATACCCAGGATATGACAGGACAGATTACTTCAGAAAAAGAGGTTACCTGCTCGGAAGATGAGATAAGAGAGGCCGTAAATTCTTTTATCGGGGAATATGACCAGCTTCCGCCAATGTATTCGGCAGTGTGGGTAAATGGTCAGAGATTATATGATCTTGCAAGAAAAGGCAAGGTGGTGGACAGACCCACCAGAAGGGTTTGTATTAACAACATCACCATCGAGAAGTTAAACCTGCCCTTAATTACTCTTAGGATTTCCTGCTCCAAAGGTACTTACATTAGAACCCTGATGAATGATATTGGCGAAAAATTGGGGTGTGGGGCGTCAATGGATTCCCTTGTGAGGACGAAAACAGGTGTCTTTAAAATTGAGAATGCATACACCCTTGCAGAAATCGAAAAATACAGAGACAACAATGAACTGTTTAAGATAGTTACTCCTGTGGATGATTTTTTTGCGGACTATGCAAAAGCATTTGTCAAAGACGACGCACTAAAGCTTCTTGTAAACGGAAATGTGTTGGACAATTCAAATTTCTGTGAGACAGATATAAAAAGTCTCACAGTTAAAATTCGCGTTTACGACAGTAAAGGTGAGTTTTACGGAGTATATGAAAAGAAAGGTGACGTGTATAAACCTTTCAAAATGTTCCTTCCGGAGGAAGTGAAACAACATTGACAGAAAAGTCGGTGACGTAATTGGAAATTATAAAAGATACAAAGGATTTTAGAATTGAAGAGGGCACCGCAGTTACAATAGGCAAGTTTGACGGTGTCCATATGGGACATAAGAAGCTTATTTCCGCCTGCATGGCCAAGAGAGCGGAAGGATTAAAGGTATGTGTATTTACTTTTTCTCCATCTCCTGAAAAGTTCTTCGGAAGTGAGGAGAAATGCTTGACCACCGTGGCAGAGAAAAGAAGAGTGTTTGCAGAACTTGGAGTTGATATTCTGGTTGAATATCCATTCGATAAGGAAACCGCGGATACTGAACCTTCCGATTTTATTAAGGATATTCTGTGCGGCAAATTGAATGCAAGATATATTGCGGCGGGCTCGGATTTGTCTTATGGTATAAGAGGTGAAGGGGATTCGAAACTCCTTCTTTCACTTCGTGACAAATTGGACTATGAAGCTGATATAATAGATAAGGTAAAGATTGACGGAGAAATAGTCAGTTCCACTTTAATTAGGGAAGCGATTAAGAATTCCGACATGGAGAAGGCAGAGGCCTATCTCGGTTCACCTTATCAAATAACAGGCGTAATCGTACATGGTAACAGGATAGGGCGAACTATCGGAATGCCCACAATAAACCAGATTCCGGATGACGAGAAACTTTTACCTCCCTTTGGCGTTTATTATTCTGAAGCTGAAATTGAGGGCAAGGTTTTCAAAGGAATAACAAATATTGGTGTGAAACCAACAGTCAGCGACGAAAAAAAGGTGACCGTCGAGACTTTTCTATATAACTTTAATCAGGACGTATACGGAAACAGAGCAGCGGTTAGGCTTCATGGCTTCCTTCGTCCGGAAATGAAATTTGACAGTATTGAAGAACTCAAAGCTCAAATGAAAAGAGATATTGAAGCAGGGTTCAGGAGGTAATTAATGGGCATTACAGTTTTGCTTGCCATGTTTGGAGGCTTGGGCTTATTTCTGTACGGAATGAGAGTCATGAGCGACTCCATTGAGAAAGTGGCCGGCGCAAAGCTCAGAAACATTCTCGAAAAACTTACAACCAACCGATTCACCGGAATGCTGGTAGGTATTGTGTTCACGGGTATCATACAGAGTTCATCCGCGTGTACTGTAATGGTTGTTTCGTTTGTTAACTCCGGTCTTATGAATCTGTATCAGGCTGCAGGAGTTATATTCGGTGCCAATATCGGTACAACTATCACTTCACAGTTGGTATCCTTTAACCTGTCTAAGGTTGCACCTGTTATTTTGCTGCTTGGTGTAATTATAGTTATGTTCTGCAAGAAGCAAAATGTTGTAAAACTTGCAGAGATAGTTGTTGGTTTTGGCATTCTTTTCCTTGGACTGTCCAATATGTCCGGAGCCATGGCCAGCATGAAGGATCATCCCCAGGTTGTAAGTCTTTTATCTTCCCTGGACAATCCTTTTATGGCTGTATTAATAGGCACTGTTCTTACCGCTATTATTCAGAGTTCATCGGTAACAGTCAGCATCGTGCTCTTAATGGCCAACCAAGGACTTATTCCCAAGGAGATTACCTTATTTATAATTCTTGGATGTAACATCGGCGCATGTACACCTGCACTTCTTTCTTCATTAGCAGGTAAGAGAGATGCAAAGAGAGCAGCATACATTCATTTGCTCTTTAATATAATAGGTACGGTTTTGTTCTTCGTAATCTTTATGTTTGCCATGAATCCTGTTGTCAGTGCCATTGACACAGTATCCAGCGATGCCGGAAGATTCGTTGCGAATGCCCATACTATTATAAAGATAGTTCAGGTTATTATCCTGCTTCCTTTCTCAAATCTTATTGTAAAGCTCACATACCTTCTGGTACCGGGCGAGGACGAGAAGATTGGTTACCGTGCATCCTTCCAGCTTAAATATATTGGTGACAAGGTGCTCTTTAACCCTGCCACAGCAGTGACAGACGTCATCAAAGAGCTTGATCGTATGGCAACCCTTGCATCCGAGAACTTAAACAGAGCCATGAACGCTTTGATTACCTTGGATGAGGAAGATATTACGGAGGTTTATGAGGTTGAGAAAAACATCGACTTCCTCAATCACGCCATAACGGATTATCTTGTTAAGATTAACCAGACAACCCTTCCTATCGAAGACTTGAAGAGCATCGGTGCTTTGTTCCATGTTGTAAATGATATAGAAAGAATCGGTGACCATGCCGAGAACATAGCCGATTCCGCAAGGATGAGACAGGAAAGAGGTGTGGAGTTCAGCAAGGAAGCCATAGCTGAAATGGGTGCCATGATGGGAAGAGTAAACGATATCTTAAGGTATGCGGTTGAAATCTTTTCACAGGGCAAGGAAGAGCACATGCAGGATGTTATCAGAATCGAGGATGAGATTGATAACCTTGAGAGAGAGTATCAGCAGTCCCATATCGACAGACTTACAAAGAATGAGTGCACACCTGCAGCCGGCATGATTTTCTCAGATGTTATTTCAGGTCTTGAAAGAGTTGCAGACCATGCCACAAATATTGCATTCGCCATCGTTGAAAGCGAAGATGAGTAGAAAATAGGGTTTTTACCTAAAATAATTGTTTACAACCGGAGATTACTGTGATATAGTATTTAGGTATGATTTTGTGCCAACACTCGGAATACGGACACTCCGACCGATTCTTAGTGTGAGGCGGACTTTAGATTCAGGAGGAATTAGAAATGATTACAAAAGAGAAGAAGACAGAACTTATCAAGAAGTACGGCATGAAAGAGGGCGACACAGGTTCACCTGAAGTTCAGATCGCAGTTTTATCTGAGAGAATTGCCGAAGTTACTGAGCACTTAAAGAGCAATCCCAAGGATCACCACTCAAGAAGAGGTTTGTTCAAAATGGTAGGTCAGAGACGTAACCTTTTGGCTTATTTAAAGAACAAAGATATCGAGAGATATCGTGCAATCGTTGAGAAGCTTGGCTTAAGAAAGTAATACGTGAATTAAAAGGCGGTGTTAGGGCTTTTGTTCTTGCCGCCTTTTTTGTCAATTTAGACATTCAATGAAAGAAGCCTGTAGAGCAGGCAGAAGGAGAAAGAAAATATGGATTTTAGTTACAAGACATTTAGCATGGAACTTGCCGGACGTACACTTTCTGTTGACGTTAACAGAGTAGGTAAACAGGCAAACGGATGCGCATTCATGCACTACGGAGATACAACAGTTCTTTGTACAGCAACCGCATCAGAGAAGCCCAGAGAAGGCGTAGATTTCTTCCCTCTCAGTGTTGAGTATGAGGAGAAGTTATATGCTGTAGGCAAAATCCCCGGAGGTTTCACAAAGAGAGAAGGTAAGGCAAGCGAGAACGCAATTCTTACAAGCCGTGTTATCGACAGACCTATGCGTCCCCTTTTCCCTAAGGATTACAGAAATGACGTTACTTTGAACAATATGGTTATGTCTGTTGACCCTGCATGCCGTCCTGAATTGGTAGCTATGCTCGGTTCAGCTATTGCAACAAGCATTTCAGACATTCCTTTCTGCGGACCTTGTGCAACAACACAGGTTGGTATGATTGACGGTGAGTTCATCATCAACCCTTCACAGGATCAGTGGAAGGTATCGGACCTTAACTTAACAGTTGCTTCAACAAGCGAGAAGGTAATCATGATCGAGGCAGGTGCCAACGAGATTCCTGAAGCCAAGATGATTGAAGCTATTTACAAGGCTCATGAAGTTAACCAGACAATTATCGAGTTCATCAACAAGATGGTTGCTGAGGTTGGTAAGCCTAAACATGAGTACACAAGCTGCGCAGTTCCTGAAGAGCTTTTCGCTAAGATGAAAGAGCTCGTTCCCCAGGAAGAGATGGAGAAGGCTGTATTCACAGATGAGAAGCAGGTTCGTGAGGAGAACATCCGTCAGATTACCGCTCGTCTTGAGGAAGCTTTCGCAGACAACGAAGAGTGGCTTGCAATCCTCGGTGAGGCAATTTATCAGTATGAGAAGAAGACAGTTCGTAAGATGATCTTAAAGGATCACAAGCGTCCCGATGGCCGTGAGATTACACAGATTCGTCCTCTTAATGCTGAAGTAGATATTATCCCCAGAGTTCACGGTTCAGCTATGTTCACTCGTGGACAGACACAGATTTGTAACGTATGTACTCTTGCTCCTCTTTCAGAGCAGCAGAAGCTTGACGGTCTTGATGAGAACGAAGTTTCAAAGAGATACATGCATCACTATAACTTCCCTTCATACTCTGTAGGTGAGACAAAACCTTCAAGAGGACCCGGAAGAAGAGAAATCGGTCACGGTGCATTGGCAGAGAGAGCACTTATCCCTGTACTTCCTTCTGAGGAAGAGTTCCCTTATGCAATCCGTACCGTATCAGAGACATTTGAGTCCAACGGTTCAACATCAATGGCTTCAACATGTGCTTCATGTATGTCACTTATGGCTGCAGGCGTTCCCATCAAGAAGATGGTTGCAGGTATTTCCTGTGGTCTTGTTACAGGCGATACAGATGATGATTTCGTACTTCTTACAGACATCCAGGGTCTCGAGGATTTCTTCGGAGACATGGACTTCAAGGTAACAGGTACAACTGATGGTATCACAGCTATCCAGATGGATATCAAGATTCACGGTCTTACAAGACCCATCGTTGAGGGTGCTATTGCAAGATGCCGTGAAGCAAGACTCTTCATCATGGACAACTGCATGAAGAAGGCAATTGCAGAGCCCAGAGCTACAGTTAACGAGTACGCTCCCAAGATTGTTTCTATCCAGATTGATCCTGAGAGAATCGGCGATGTTGTTGGTCAGAGAGGTAAGACAATCAACGAGATTATCGCTCGTACAGGCGTTAAGATTGATATTACAGATGACGGTAAGGTATCTGTATGCGGCACCGATAAGGCTATGATGGATAAGGCTTGTGAAATGATCAAGATTATCGTTACAGACTTTGAGGAAGGCCAGATCTTCAAGGGTAAGGTTGTAAGCATCAAGGAGTTCGGTGCATTCATCGAGTTTGCTCCCGGCAAGGAAGGAATGGTTCACATTTCCAAGATTGCCAAGGAGAGAATCAACCACGTTGAAGATGTTCTTACTCTTGGCGATACAGTTACAGTTGTATGCCTTGGCAAGGACAAGATGGGCAGAATCAGCTTCTCAATGAAGGATGTTGCTCAGCAGTAAAAATAATAGAATTTGCCCGAAGTGATTTGTTCGCTTCGGGCATTTTTTTCGTTTATGATGCTTTATATGTGGTAGAATAGTAGAAGTGAGTTTAGTAAATCAGGAGATAGTAACAAAGATGAAAAGTATTGCAAAATGGGCATTCGCCGTATTAATAGCGGGAGTTATTTTATCGTTCCCCATTAGAGGTGAAGCGGCAGAAGCAGTAAACATTTACACTTTCGAGGATTTGAAATCCATTAAGGATAATCCTTCCGGAGATTATGTTCTTAAGAATGATATAGACTGTTTGGGCGAGGAATGGGTACCTTTTGATTTCTCCGGAACATTGGACGGAGAGGGACACGGGTTACTTAATCTTAATATCACTGAAGTTTCAGAGGGAGTCAGAACTACCTACGACGGAAACATGAAGACTTACGATACTGTTTTCTCGGGACTTTTCGGGTGTATTGAGAATGGTACCGTCAAAAATTTGGGCCTATACGGAATCAATGTAGACGTAAACATAGAGAAAGACTGCTTTGTCGGAACCATTGCGGGCTACATGGATGGTGGCACAATTGATAACTGCGTTATAGAGGGAAATGCTTCTTTGCATGTTAAAGGAGCAATGTTTGGTGTTGGCGGAATAGTCGGATTCGGTAACGGAAAGATTGTTAATACCAAGGCTGAGACAACTCTGGTTAACGTGGATCTTGACGCATCTACAAGAGATGAGGAATTCCTTGGTGGCGCTTACGCTGCAGGATACATTGATCTTGATAATGATGACATTAACCTTAAGGGCTATGTATCAGACCATGGATATGTTCACAGCGGCGGAATGGTTGGTATGTACGGCCTTTATCCTGCAGGATTCGAGTATGCAGGCTATATAACCAATGTAAGAGTAAGCCAGGACAGTAAGATATTCTTCTTTGAAGATAACACCAACAGAAGAGCATATTGTGATCCTGTAAACGGAGAGGTTTTGAACTGGACTTATGCATTTTCGGGTTGCTCAGCTCCTGATAAAAGCATTTTCAGAAATGAAACCAATGATTATTCCAAGGATCTTTATCCTCACGGAGATTGCGGTACAGATGAGGCGAGCTTTACAACGGAAGTTATAGAAGGCACTCATGAAACCTTTGGCTATACCTTGCATACCTGCCCTACAGACGGATATTCCTATAAGGATTCTTATACTTTAAAGGTGCATGACCTTGGTGAGGGTGAGGAGATTATAGCACCTACACTTGATGCCATGGGACTTGAGAAGAAGGTTTGTAAGACCTGTGGCGCAGAAGTTTACACATCAATAGATAAGCTTACACCCACTCCTACACCTTCTCCTGAAGTAAAGGAAGAGTCCAGAGAGGGAGAAGATGGTCCCACAGGCAGTTCGGTAACATTTGTGGGAAGCATCGGCTCCATTTTGCTGATTGTTCTTTTGATTGCGGCTGTGGTTATCACCGTTATTGCCTTTAGAGTAATACTAAAATCCGGAAAGAAACACGGAAGAAGGAAATAGATTTAATGAGAAAGTTTATTAATGTTTGTAAGTTCGTTTTGCCCCTAGTGCTTCTATTATGTATGCCGGGCCTTACAGTTAAAGCTTCGGAAGCTCATAGCCTTAACCTGAATGTATCAATTTCAAATGGCTCCGGCAGCGGAAATTTGTTGGATGGAAGCTATAATTCGGTCACCAAGGTGTCGGCAGGCGATTCCATAACCATTTCCTCGGATGAAGGCATTAAAGGCCTTTATATAGCCTGGAACAGGATTCCAAACCCCTGGACATTGGAAGCAAACAGTGAAAGCCTTAACTGCGGTGAAAATGGTTTCCTGCATGAATATGTTGAATTAACGAATACAGCAAATGAGATTAAGATGAATTTTACATCTGAATCTACTATCTGTTATATAACTGCGTACAGTGAAGGCGATTTACCAAAGGATGTGCAGGTATGGCAGCCTCCCTGCGAGAGAGCCGATATCCTTGCTTTTTCATCCCATGCAGACGATGAAATTCTGTTTCTCGGTGGTGTTTTGGCCACCTATTCCGCAGAGTATAACGCAGATGTTCAACTTGCCTATATGGCGGAGTTTTGGACTACAACTCCTATAAGAGAACATGAGAAACTTGATGGAATCTGGCATTGTGGAGTTACCCATTATCCTGTGTGCGGAGATTTTCCTGATGTATACTGCAGTAATCTTGAGGATGCCAAGACCAAATACAGCGCAGATGAGATGACTGCTTTCGCAGCTAAGTGCATGAGAAGATTTAAACCTCAGGTAACTGTTACCCATGATTTTGATGGTGAATATGGTCATGGATTCCACAGATTGACAGCTGAAAGTGTTAAAAATGCATTAGAACTTGCAAAAGACGATAGCTTTGATGCAGAATCTGCAAGTTTATACGGCACGTGGGATGTTCCTAAGGCATATTTTCACTTATATTCTGAGAATCAGATTAAACTTGATTTGAGACACCCTATTGATGCCTTTGGCGGCAAGACAGCTTTTGAAATCGTAGACGAAGCCTATAAGAAGCATGTATCACAGCAGTGGTGTGACTTTAAGGTGGCTGATAGTTTTGATCCTAACGCTGACAGAACTCTTCATAGTGATTACGATTGTGGTTTGTTTGGCTTATACAGAACAAATGTAGGAGCTGATACTGCAGGAAATGATATGATGGAGAATCTTAAGACCTATGCGGTGCAAGAGGAAGAAGAGCGTATTGCCTTAGAGGAAGAGGAAAAGAAGAAAGCTGAAGAAGAGGCTAAGATCAAGGCACAACAGGAAGAACAGAAGGCCATAGAAGAGGAAGAACAGAAGAAGGAAGAAGAGAAAAAGAGCGCTTCCAACATTATTACAATTGTGCTTATTGCTGTTCTTGCCCTTGTTATTCTTGGAGCTTTAGCAATAGTTGTAATGACCTCTGTAAGACGCTCAAGAAGACGTCGACACAGAAGAAAGAGATAATTGGCGGGGATGTATAAATTAAAACAAGATTCAATAAATCGCATATTTGCATTGATGCTGGCGTCTGCATTAACAGTTTCGGGATGCGGCCTTGGGGAGGCAACAGAGACCGGTAAAGATGGAATTGAATGGGAGTCAGTCGGTGACGAGACTGCAGACAACTCAAATTCTGCAGAGAACTCAGAATCATCACAAACTGAAGAAAACAATCCTTCGGAAACTTACCAGACCGTTACTGCAGGAACACCGGAGGAAGTGGGATTTAACACCAATACCCTTAAGCTTATTGACGACATGATGGAAGTTCAGATGGACTATGGCTTTTCAGGGGCTCAGCTGGCTGTTATAAAAGACGGAAAACTGGTTGTAGATAAGGCCTGGGGTGTTACAAACGGATATGTTGCTCCACAGATTGACAGCGAGGGCAATATCCTTTCGGATGCCTATGTAGATAAATCGTCTGCTCCCATTACTACGGATACTATGTTTGATCTGGCATCCAATACCAAGATGTTTGCCACCAATTTTGCTGTTCAGAAGCTGGTTTATGAGGGCAAATTGGATATCAATAAGAAGGTCTGTGACTATATTCCTGAATTTAAGGACAGGGAGGGAGACGACCAGATAAAGGGAAAGACCGAGATTAAAGTATCTGACCTTTTGTCTCATCAGGCAGGTTTTCCTGCGGATCCTTGCTATCATAACAACGATGCCGCCATGATTAAGCAGTATCCGGATCTTTTTTGCCAGGACAGAAATGAGATTCTTTCAAAGATTATAGATACACCCCTTAAATATGAGCCTGGAACCGAGAGAGAGTATTCGGATGTTGATTATATGATTCTTGGTTTCATAGTTGAGAAGATTACGGGCAAAAGGCTTGACGAGTATGTGAAAGAGGAGTTCTATGACAAGATGGGACTTACTCACATGACTTTCAATCCCCTCGAGAATGGCTTTTCAAAGGAAGATTGCGCAGCAACGGAACTTAACGGAAACACCAGGCAGGGAAGATTCATTTATGACAATGTAAGAAGAGATACTGTCTGGGGTGAAGTTCATGATGAGAAAGCTTATTACTGTATGGATGGAGTTTCGGGCCATGCAGGGCTTTTCGGAAGTGCAAAAGAACTTGCAAAGCTATGCCAGGTCATGATTAACGGCGGTGGCTGGGGAGAAGAGAAGTTCTTCGACCAAAGCACCATAGATATGTTTACTACGCCTGTGGACCCCGAAACTCTTGACTGGGGTCTCGGATGGTGGTTAAAGGACAGCAATGATAACCCGGGAAGAACAAACTATTTTGGCCTGGAATCTTCCATTGGAACCTTTGGACATACAGGCTGGACCGGAACCATTACACTGATTGATCCGGATAAGAAACTAATTATTGTTTATCTTGCAAGCACCAAGAATTCCCCTGTCATAAACAGAATGAAAAACGGTAATGATTTCGTCGGAAACAATGTCTCCATGGGAAGTCTTGGACTTACACCGAATCTGATATATGAGGCTTTGAACTCGAACAATGACGCATCTATAGATGCTTTGCTTGTGGAGATGGTTAACCAGAGAATAAGGTCTCTGGATCCTCACTATGATAAATACGATGAATGGCCCCATGTAACGGATGCAGTTGCCTGGGTGGAGACTCTCTTAAGGAGAGCAGAGGAAAGAAAGAATTCAGTGCTTAAAGATGGTGGAATTAAAGCGGCTGAGACCCTGTTATTAAGGGCGGGAGAGAAGGCCACTCATCCTAAATCTTTGGATGCTTTACGACAGAAACTGCCGGGCTTGATAGATAGATTTAAATCTCTGGAGGCTTCGGATTTTACTCCAAGTTACGGAGAATTTGAGATACTACCCACAAATGTTTCTACCTGGGATGATTATGAAAATAAACCTCGGGTTTCCTTCCCTTCGCCAAGAGGCGATACGGTTATGGCAAACATGGTAGCTCAGTGTACCACGTGTTATGACGTCGCAGAAGGTTATGGCCAGTTTGCAGTTCGGGTTTTGGAACCGGAGAAGATTGAAAATCTAAGAATCTTTGTAAACGGATATGAGGTGGATTGCTCGCAGATTAAAGACAATCCCACAGAAGATTACATGATAGATATAAGTAAAGTTTCGAGAACTTACTTTAATATCATACAGGTTACGGGCCTTGATATATTCAGTGAGGAGCCTGAAGAGATTGTTGAGATTGTATATGGCTAAGAGGGGAAAATAGTAAGACGATTCTAAACAATTAAGATTATTTGCAAAATATTGAAAATTAGGATATAGTCTAATTACGAAAATAATTAAGTAATCTTAAAGGGGGGACCTTAGATGGCTTCTTTAAAGGATATATCCATTAAATGTGGGGTGTCCATTGCAACAGTCAGTAAGGCCATAAACAACAAAAAGGACGTAAGTGACGAAACCAAAGATCAGATTCTGAAGGCGGCAAGAGAGCTGGGGTATTGCTTTTCGGCGAGAACTCTCAATGCAACAAGGACATACAGCCTGGGAGTTTTGTTTGTTGACGAATCTCACAGCGGGCTTAAGCATGATTACTATGCCGGAGTTTTGGACAGCTTTAAACGTACATCAGAGGATCATGGCTACGATATTACATTTATTAACTCAAGTACCAGACAGCCTCATCCCATGACTTATCTGGACCATTGCAGACAGCATGGCTTTGACGGAGTTGTGCTGGCTTCGATTGATTTTGGAAGCAGCGAAGTCAGGGAGTTGATTTCCAGTGACTTGCCTGTTGTAACCATAGACCACGTTTTTGACAACAGAGTATCTGTAATGTCCGACAATGTGGGTGGTATGAATGAGCTGATGGAATATATAATTTCCAAGGGCCACCGCAAAATAGCTTATATTCACGGCACTTCATCAGCTGTTACCAGTGGTCGCCTCGCGGGCTTTTTCCGCGCGGCAGAGCGATTTGGGATAGTGATTCCGGATGAATATATAGTCGAGGTGCCTTACCGTAATGTTGAGGAAACTTATATGGCCACAGAGTCATTGCTTGGTTTGAGGAATCCTCCAACCTGCATTCTCTTTTCGGATGACTTTGCCGGAATGGGTGGACTTAATGCCATAAGAGCAAGGGGCCTCAGGGTGCCCGAAGATATATCGGTTGCAGGCTTTGACGGCATGCGTGCACTCCAGTATCTGGATCCGAGACTGACTACTATAATTCAGGATTCTGAATCCATAGGAAGAGTGGCGGCAGAGAAGCTTATTGGGCTGATTGAGAATCCCAGAACAACGATTGTGGAACAGGTTGTTGTTCCCGGGAAACTCTCTGAAGGCCATACGATAGCTGATATTTCTTTAAGAAACAAATAAAACATCGTAACTGTTTTTTATAATGACACTTTTAACGAAAAAAGTTTCGCTAAAAGTGTCATTTTTTTGTGCAAATTGAATCCGACAGTGGACTGTACTGCGAGCAAATAACTGCTATATGCTACAATATATACAAATCGTACAAAACAGCCACTCAAAATATTGTAAAATTGTGCAAAATAACTTATACTAGTTTTACTTAAAAGTTTTCGCTAATTTTTGAGAAATATAAGGTTTTTTCCTAAAAAGGAAAGAAAAAAGGAGAGAGACATGGAGAAATGGGCTAGACTCCTATATCAGCCTGCGCTTCCACTTTACGAAGGCAAAAGGACAACGGCGAGCCCGGAGCACACAGATATTACAAGAAGAGCGGCAGTAGAAGGCATAGTTCTTCTAAAGAATAACAATTCGGTGCTTCCATTGGACATTTCTAAGAAGGTGGTCCTTTTCGGAAAAGCATCAGTAGAATACATAAAGGGAGGCGGCGGATCGGGAGATGTATCCTGCGCTTATGTCCGTTCTCTCTATGATGGATTAAAGCTTAGAGGTGTTGAAGTATACGAACCTCTTAAGGATTTTTATACAAAGGAACTGGATAAACAATATATTGAAGGTTACGTACCCGGTATGACAGTTGAGCCTGTTGTACCTGTGGATATTTTAGAGGGCGCTGTAAAGTTTTCGGATACTGTGATAATAGTTTTGAATCGGTATTCAGCAGAAGGCTGGGATCGCTGTGATATAGAGTGCAACAACGAATTTAATCCTTGGCCTCCCAAACCCAGCCTGCCGAAGCTGTCAGCCACAATCTTCCCGAAGGGGGACTTTTACCTGTCCCCCGGGGAAGAAGAAATGATTAAGGTTGTCACGGAAAGGTTTAAAACAGTTATTGTTGCACTGAACACAGGCGGCGTAATTGACTGCAGATGGATTCGGGACAATGACAGGATTTCTGCCGCACTTATTATTGGTCAGGCAGGAATGGAGGGCGGTGTTGCCGCTACGGATATTCTTTTGGGCAATGAGACCCCCTCAGGCAGACTGACAGATACCTATGCGGGGGAACTGGCAGATTATCCCTCTACCATAGATTTTCACGATTCCTTCGATTATGTAGAGTATACCGATGACATATACGTGGGCTACAGATATTTTGAAACCATACCGGGCGCTGCCGAAAAGGTGGTATATCCTTTCGGCTATGGGCTTTCATATACATCCTTTAAGGAGGAGACAGTTAAGGCAGGTGTTAATTCTGATGGTTTTGATGTAGATGTCAGGGTGACGAATACCGGCGCTGTTAAGGGCAAGGATGTTGTAGCAATATATGCATCTGCTCCTTTTGGAAAACTTGGCAAAGCTGCAAGAGTTCTTGTGGATTTTGCCAAGACAAAGGAGCTGCTTCCGGGAGAGAGCACGGTGGTTTCTCTTCATTGGAGCAGGTATTCCATGGCTTCATACGATGATATGGGACGCGTGAGCGAAGCGTGTTATGTACTTGAAGCAGGCGTATATAAGTTCTATTTGGGAGCTGATGTTCATACAGCAACAAAGATTGATTTTGAGTTTAATCTTGACAGAGACGAGGTTTTGGACAGACTTTCACACAAGCTTGTGCCCGTTGAACTGTCAAAGAGAATGTTAGATGATGGAACATATGAGGAGCTTCCTAAGGGTGAGCATAGAGATATAAACGAGTGCCTGTTTGAAAAGATGCTGCCCGGAACCGAAGAAGCAATGGCGCCGGAGGTTCGTCACGTGTCAAGGCACCTCCTTATGAAGACCGTTAAGGAAGGGGCAAAGACCCTTAAAGATGTTGCCGATGGGAAAGTAACTCTTGATGATTTTATGGCACAGTTAAACGATGATGAACTGCTATATCTAATCGGTGGACAGCCCAACACCGGAGTCGGTAATGTATACGGCTTCGGAAATATGCCTGAGTACGGTATACCAAATGCCCAGACTGCAGACGGGCCTGCCGGAGTCAGAATTGAAAAGGATACCGGAGTTGTAACTACAGCTTTCCCATGTTCAACCATGATTGCCAATACCTGGAACCGCGAAATTGCCAGGGCCGTGGGATTTGCAGGAGGGGAGGAACTTAAGGAGAACAACCTTTGTGTATGGCTCACTCCTGCAATAAACATTCACAGAAATCCCATGTGTGGCAGAAACTTTGAGTACTATTCGGAAGATCCTTATCTAACCGGAATACTGGCAGGTGAACTGGTAAAAGGTATTCAGGAAAATCATGTGGGTGCCTGCGTAAAGCATTTTGCCTGCAACAATAAGGAAACCAACCGCAAACATTCGGATTCCAGAGTTTCAGAACGTGCCATAAGAGAAATATATATAAAGGCATTTGAAATTATCGTAAAGGAAGCGAATCCCTACACTATAATGTCTTCCTACAATGCCATAAACGGAATTCGAACAGCGGAAAACAGGGAACTTATTACAGGAATTCTGAGAGACGAATGGAATTATGACGGACTTGTAATGACAGACTGGTGGAGTCGCTCGGAGCATTATAAGGAAATTCTCGCAGGAAATGACCTTAAGATGGCAACGGGCTATCCGGACCGTGTAGAAAAAGCCATTGAACTTGGAGCATTAGGACACGATGATTTATACATTTGCGCCAAGAGAGTGCTGGAAACAATATTGAAGTTTTAACCAAAAGAAGAGGTTGGGATTAACCCAGCCTCTTTTCTTCTTTATCTTCTGAATTTAAGTTGTTATATGCGGTGGAAAGCATCAGCTTGATTCGATTAAGCTGGTTAACCTCGCTGGCACCGGGATCGTAATCGATAGCTACGATGTTTGATTCGGGATGGCGACGTCTAAGCTCCTTAATAACACCTTTTCCAACTACGTGGTTGGGGAGACAGCCGAAGGGCTGTGTGCATACGATGTTAGGAGTGTTGTTGTGAATGAGCTCAAGCATTTCACCGGTCAAGAACCATCCTTCACCTGTCTGGTTTCCTAATGATACTATCTCGGAAGCTGCCTTTGCAGTTTCGTAGATATCAGCGGGAGGCAGGAAGTGAGTACTCTGTTTAAACTCATCACTTGCGGCGCCTCTAAGCCTTTCTATTGCCCAGATACCAAGCTTGCTCACATTGGAGGATCTCTTGGACGTACCGAGGTACTCGGCCTTAAATATCTGGTCGTAGAAGCAGTAGAGAAGGAAGTCGGCAAGTTCAGGAACCACAGCTTCGGCTCCTTCTGATTCAAGAAGTTCCACCAGGTGGTTATTACCTGTGGGTGAGAACTTAACAAGGATTTCTCCAACTACACCGACTCTGGGTTTCTTAAGCTCTTCATCAATAGGGATGGCATCAAATTCGCGAATAATCTGACGGCACATCTTGTTGAATTTAAAGAGAGACAGGTGCTTGCCTACCAGGAATTCATTACACTTCTTAAGCCATTTTTCGTGGAGAGCATCGACGCTGCCCTTGTTTAATTCGTAAGGGCGCATTCTATAGACGCACTTCATGAAAATATCTCCGAACTCTGCAGCAAGGCAGATGCGATAGAGCATGTGAATTCCAATCTTGAATCCGGGATTGCTCTCAAGCTTACTCAAGTTGAGAGAAATAACCGGAATCTGTTCCATTCCCGCTTTTCTTAAGGCTCTTCTGATGAAACCGATATAGTTTGTGGCACGGCATCCGCCACCGGTCTGGCTCATGACTACCGCGGTTCTCTCAAGGTCATACTTGCCTGAATTGAGGGCTGACATAATCTGTCCAACCACAAGGAGGGAAGGATAACACGCGTCATTATTAACATATTTTAAGCCGGTATCAATGGCGGAACGGTTGTCATTGTTAAGGACAACCAGGTTATAACCGCAGGAGTTGAAAGCGGGCCCTATGAGGTCGAAATGTATAGGTGACATCTGAGGACAGAGAATTGTGTAGTTCTTTCTCATATCCTCGGTGAAATATACCCTGTGGTATGCGGAGGAGCCAAGCTTTCTGATTTCGCCTTTCTTCTCCTTAACCTTAAGAGCGGAAATCAGAGATCTGACTCTTATTCTTGCTGCGCCCAGGTTATTGACTTCATCAATCTTAAGACAGGTATAAATCTTGTCTGAAGCAGAAAGAATATCGTTTACCTGATCGGTTGTTACGGCGTCCAGTCCGCAGCCGAAGGAGTTAAGCTGGATCAAATCCAGATCATCTCTTTTGGTGACAAAGTTTGCTGCGGCATAGAGCCTTGAGTGGTACATCCACTGATCGGACACAATAAGGGGCCTCTCGGGAGGAGCCAGGTGAGAAACTGAATCCTCGGTGAGAACAGCAATGTTATAGCTGTTGATAAGCTCAGGAATACCATGGTTAATCTCGGGATCAATATGGTAGGGACGACCTGCAAGAACAATACCTCGAATATGGTTATCCTCCATATATTTAAGGACTTCTTCGCCCTTCTTTCTCATATCGTTACGAGCGTTATTCAATTCGTCCCAGGCCTTTGCAATGGCAGCCTTGACTTCGGATGCAGGAAGCTCTTTGAATTCCTTAACCAGGGCTATTTCAACGGTTTCCTTGCTTGAGAATGAAAGGAAGGGATTTCTGAACTTAACCTCTCCGCGGCATATGGCCTCAACGTTGTTCTTAATATTCTCAGAGTAAGAAGTTACGATGGGACAGTTATAGTGGTTATTTGCTTCCTTAAATTCGTTTCTCTCATAGAATACGGCAGGGTAGAAGATGAAATCGGGATTCTGCTTAATAAGCCATTCCACATGGCCATGGGCCAGCTTTGCGGGATAGCACTCTGATTCGCTGGGAATTGACTCGATTCCAAGTTCATATATCTTACGGTTGGAAACAGGTGAAAGAATAACTCTGTAACCAAGTTCCGTAAAGAAAGTATGCCAGAAGGGATAGTTATCATACATATTAAGAACTCTGGGAATGCCCACAGTTCCCCTTTTGGCCTCATCGGCTTCCAGAGGTTCGTATGAGAAGTATCTCTTAAGCTTATATTCAAAAAGGTTGGGAATGTTGTTTTTGTTCTTTTCCTTACCGAGACCCCTTTCACAGCGGTTTCCGGAAATAAACTGACGGCCTCCGGAGAACTTGTTGATTGTGAGACGGCAGGAGTTGGTACAGCCTTTGCATTTGGCCATTGAAGTCTCAAACTGAAGGGCATTAATCTGATCAAAGGTAAGCATGGTGGTTTCGTAGCCTTCACTGAAACGCTCTCTTGCAATAAGAGCAGCACCGAAGGCACCCATGATACCTGCGATATCAGGTCTTATAGCTTCGCAGCCGGCAATCTTTTCAAAGGAACGAAGAACAGCGTCATTGTAGAAGGTTCCGCCCTGGACAACAATTTCTCTTCCAAGTTCAGATGCGTCGGAAACCTTTATAACTTTAAACAGGGCATTCTTAATAACGGAATATGCAAGACCTGCTGAAATATCTGCAACACTTGCGCCTTCCTTCTGGGCCTGCTTAACTTTCGAGTTCATAAATACGGTACAGCGGGTACCGAGGTCAATGGGGTGTTTGGCAAACAAAGCCTCCCCTGCGAAATCCTCAACAGAGTAATTCAAGGACTTGGCGAAGGTTTCGATGAAGGAACCGCAGCCTGATGAGCATGCTTCATTAAGCATTACAGAGTCTACGGTCTGATTCTTGATCTTGATGCATTTCATGTCCTGGCCGCCTATATCGAGGATACAGTCGACATTGGGATTGAAAAATGCGGCAGCATAGTAGTGAGCAACAGTCTCGACCTCGCCGTCATCAAGAAGGAAAGCGGCCTTCATAAGAGCCTCACCGTAACCTGTGGAGCAGGCTCTGACAATCTTTACATCAGCCGGTAAAATCTTCTCAATCTCCTTAAAAGATCTGATGGCGGTGCTTAAGGGAGAACCGTCATTGGAGCTGTAGAAGGAATATAATAAGTCTCCGTCTTCGGAAACAAGTGCAATCTTCGTGGTGGTGGAACCGGCATCGATTCCCAGGTAAGCATTGCCTTTATATGAGGCCAAATCGGCAGTCTTAACATGGTGAATGCTATGACGAACCTTGAACTCCTCATATTCCTCATCGTCAGCGAAAAGAGGCTCCATTCTGGCGACCTCAAACTCCATCTTAATGTCGGATGACAGCTTATCAACCATTTCTTTCATGGTGTAGTGGCAGTCATCCTTGGCATTCATTGCTGAACCCATGGCAGCAAAAAGGTGAGAATTATCAAGCTCGATGGTATGCTCTTCATCGAGCTTCAGTGTTCTTATAAACGCAGCCTTTAATTCTGTAAGGAAGTGGAGAGGACCGCCTAAGAAAGCAACATGACCTCTTATGGGTTTGCCGCAGGCAAGACCTGAAATGGTCTGGTTGACAACCGCCTGGAAAATAGAAGCGGACAGGTCTTCTTTGGTGGCACCCTCATTAATCAAAGGCTGAATATCAGTCTTGGCAAATACACCACATCTGGCAGCAATAGTGTATAGGGATTTATAATCTTTGGCGTACTCATTAAGACCGGCGGCATCAGTCTGGATAAGGGATGCCATCTGGTCGATAAATGAACCTGTACCTCCAGCACAGATTCCGTTCATTCTCTGTTCAACGTTGCCCCCTTCAAAGTAAATAATCTTTGCATCCTCACCGCCAAGCTCGATGGCAACGTCGGTTTTGGGCGCAAAGACCTTAAGAGAAGTGGCAACTGCTATAACTTCCTGGGTAAAGGGAACTTCGAGATGATTGGCCAAAGTTAAGCCGCCTGATCCGGTAATCATAGGGTGGACAGTGATGTCTCCCAATTCGTCGTAACATAACTTCAGCAAATCCTGTAGAGTCTTTCTGATATCAGCAAAATGTCTCTTATAATCTGAAAAGAGGAGCTTGTTATTTTCGTCAAGCACCGCTATTTTAACTGTGGTGGAACCTATATCAATACCTAAAGTGTATCGCATTTATCTGTTTCCTTCTTGTTATTTATACCCCCGCGTCCAACACGCGATAAAAATTATATACCAACAAGATTTAAAAATCAATGTCATGTGGTTCACATTACCACATGCGTAATAATATATCGTTGGGACTTGAAAATGGCGAAATAATATGGTAAAGTCATTTCCCGTGAGTTCGAAACCATCCTCACGTAAAACAAAACTAGGAGATTAAAAAATGAAAAACAAGAAAGTATTGAATCTTTGCCGCGCTGCAATCATCGCGGCACTCTACGTTGTGCTTACTTACATAGCCAACGCCCTGGGACTGGCAAGCGGTTCCATCCAGGTCCGCTTCTCTGAAGCATTGACCATCCTTCCCTTTTTCACACCTGCAGCAATACCCGGATTGTTCGTGGGCTGCCTTTTAAGCAATATCCTTACAGGCTGCGCGCTGCCCGATATCATCTTTGGTTCAATTGCCACCTTGCTTGGCGCTTTGGGAACATATTTCCTTAGAAAAAAGAGCCCCTGGCTCGCACCTGTTTCTCCCATTGCGGCGAACACGATAATCGTTCCCTTCGTGCTTTTATATGCATACGGTGTGCAGCCCTTATGGCTTTCATTTATTACTGTAGGCATAGGCGAGATTATTTCCTGCGGTGTACTGGGAATGCTTCTTCTTTTTGCATTAAAAAAGAGAGCCGGAGCTCTCTTTGATTAGTTCAAATACTAGAAGCAAATAATTAATAGCAAAGGAATTGTGAGTACGGAAAGAAGAGTGCTTAGGAAGACGCATCTTGCGGCAAAGCTCTCGTCGGAGCCGTACTCTTTTGCGTATAGGACAGATGTGCTGGCTGCAGGCATTGCAAGCATAATAAAGGTAATCTGCAGCGAGAAGGTGTCCTTAATAAGAAACTTAATCAAGGGGAAAAATGCCAGGGGAATAAGTATGCTTCTTACTATGACATATACGTAAACTCTGATATCTGTGAATACTTCTTTGGGATTCATCTTGGCCAGGGTTGAACCGATGATCATCATTGCAAGGGGGGTGGTGACACTTCCTACGTAGTTAACAGCTTCCCCGATCATTGAGGGCACTCTTACATCCAAAAAGAATAAAACCAAAGCAAGAACCGATACAGAAATGCCCGGAGTTAAAAGAGTTCTGGCATTTAATTTAAATCCGGCACCTTCTGAAGCTGAATCATTGGACACGATAATTACGCCGTAGGAATAAGCCAAAAGATTAAAGAACATATTAAATATTCCGGCATAGAGAATGGAATCGGGACCGAAGATGGCGCTTACCAAAGGGAAACCCATGAATCCCACGTTTGCAAAAATCAGGAGATATTGATATATTCCCTGAATCGATTTATCTATTCTTAAAAGCTTGGTTATGACAAAGGCAATGAGGGGAAGGATGGTGTACATTGCAAAGGCAATGATGATTAACTCGATTACCAGGGAAACATCCTTTTCACCTGTTCTGGAGATTACCGAGTTAAGAACCATGGCTGGCATAGTGCAGTAGATAATGAGCTTGGTGATACCCGAATCAAGAGTATCCCCCATAATCTTTGCTTTCCGCAGTCCATATCCCAGGCATATCAATAAAAACAGGATAACCAGCTGGTTGACAATGACGTTTATTTCCATAAAAACTTTCTTCTTTCTTTATAAACTTTTAATTTTTATATTCTATCACAACGTAGGATAAAATGTTATAATTACTTAGTATGTTTTTGAAAAGAAAGCGAGATTTTTAAATGAATTTCATTGACAAACTTGAACGAAAATTTGGAAGGTATGCAACAGACAAGATGCCTTTCATACTCATAGCCTGCTATGCACTGGGCTACATGATAGAGAAAATAGACTACTCCTGGATTAACTACCTGACTCTTAACCCTTATCTTATCCTTAAGGGACAGGTATGGAGGCTGGTTTCGTGGATTCTCATTCCTCCTTCAGAGAGCAACATTTTCTTTGTCATTATTATGTTGTTTTTCTATTATTCCATAAGTATGTCACTGGTTAAAACCTGGGGCGTATTTAAGTACAATTTATACATAGTGGTTGGACTTCTTTGCTCAATCATCGGAAGCTTCCTTTGCATGGGCATATGCTATTTGTTTGTGGGCGATGTAATAGAAGTAACCGGCGCCGCAACTTTCTTCCAGATCGGAAGCCAGTATTTCAGCACCTTTTATGTAAATATGTCAATTCTTCTGGCATATGCGGCAACCTTCCCCAACGCCATGATACTGATGTTTTTCATTATCCCTTTGAAGGTAAAATGGCTGGGCTTTTTTGAAGGCGCAATCCTCCTTTATAACCTGATCGTGGGAGTCGGAAACCCTTATCACAACATCTTCTTCAGATTCGGCGTAATAAGTGCGTTACTGAACTTTGGACTGTTTATGCTTCTTGTAAAGGGTGGCTATCGAATGAGACCTTCCCAGATCAAAAGAAGAATGAATTTTGAGAGGGAGACAAGAACCAATCAAAGCATAGCAAAGCATAAATGTGCGATTTGCGGTCGAACTGATGTAACCAATCCGGAGCTGGAATTCAGATTCTGCTCAAGATGTAACGGCAACTATGAGTATTGCTCAGATCATCTATTTTCACATAAACACGTGGAGTAATTTCAATGAACGAAGAACAGTTTATAAATGCATTAAATAAATTGAGAGAAACAGCATCCGAACAGGGCAATGTTTTGTCCACGGAGCAGATTTCCGAAGCTTTTGCCGAAGTTGGGTTCGAACTCAATGACGAGAGAAAAGCTCTCATGGAGGAATACCTTAACAAGAACCATATCGGAATAGACGAGTCGGTGGACCCGGACAGCTATCTTACAGAGTCTGAAAAGAATTACCTTGAGGAATATATTGACGAAATCAAGCTTCTTGCAGAGGTATCCGATGGGGAAAAAAGAGCAGCAATTATCTCAGCTTTGGCAGGAGAGGCAGACGCCAAGAAGAGACTGGTGGAGATGTTTCTTCCTTCAGTAGCAGACATTGCAAAGCTCTATACGGGATTTGGCGTTGGTATTGAAGATTTAATTGGCGAGGGAAATGTGGCTCTTGCCATGGCTGTAGAAATGTTTGACTGTGTTGACGGGCCTGACGAGGTTGAAGGCTTTCTTGCAAAGCAGGCAATGGATGCCATGGAAGAGTTTATAAGGCAGAACACGGATGTTAAGAAAGCCGACGGCAAGATGCTCGACAAGATCAATAAGATTGCCGACATGGCAAAGGAGCTTTCTGAAGAACTTGGAAGAGACGTTACACCCGAGGAACTTGCCAGGGAGAATAACATATCCGTTAAGAGCATAATTGATGCCATGTTTATTACAGGAGATAAGATTGAGGGCATCAGCAAAGGACAGACTAAATGAGCATAACCGAAAAGAACATTACTTACGAAGATTATAAGTTTGTGCTCCAGGATACTTTAAACAATGTGGTAAGCATTGGCGCCAAGTTCTCCTATGAGGAACTTCTGGCAAGGGAAGATGTGCCTTTTAAATTCAAGGCCATATGCAAGAAATATCTTTTTGAAGATATGGCTTTAGATACAACGCTGGAGAGTCTGATTTATCATATGCGTCCTGAGGGCTTTGGAACCGAGTGCCTTAAGCAGCTTAAGTGCAGGGTCAAATATGCAAAGCCTGTAACAAAGAAATCATTATTTGGAAAGACACACTGCGAGTTTAAGCAGTTCAATGACAAAATTGAAGATTTTGCATTGATGACACCGGAAGAAAAGGAAATGGCTAAGATAGTTATCCAGGAGATAAGCATCTCCAAACTGGCTCTTTCCATGTTTTCATCATAATAATTTCAAAGGATCTCTCAAATGGAACTAAAAGAACTTAAAGGTTACGAACTTATAGAAGAAAGAGAGCTTAAGGATATTAAATCCAAGGGCTATGTTTTAAGACATAAAAAGACCAAAGCAAGGGTAGTGGTTATTTCCAACGACGACGATAACAAGTGCTTTGGAATCGGATTCAGAACACCTCCGAAGGACAGCACGGGAGTTGCCCATATTATTGAGCATTCCGTTTTGGAGGGCTCAGAGAGCTTTCCCGTAAAAGACCCCTTTGTGGAGCTTTGCAAGAGTTCCCTTAATACTTTTTTAAATGCACTTACCTTCCCGGACAAAACACTTTACCCGGTGGCAAGCTGCAACGATCTGGACCTTCATAACCTTATCCATGTTTATATGGATGCGGTATTAAGGCCAAATATTTATAAAAACAAGTTTATCTTCCTCCAGGAAGGCTGGAGATATGAGATGGAGTCGGAGGATGATGAACTTAAGATCAACGGTATTGTTTATAACGAGATGAAGGGTGCTTTTTCAAATGTTGATGACATTATGGACAGATACTCAAGAAGAAGCCTCTATCCCGATACCGTATATGGAATAGAATCCGGTGGAGATCCCAAGTGCATACCGGATTTGACATATGAGCAGTTTTTGGATTTTCACAGAAAATACTATCATCCCTCCAACAGCTACATTTATCTTTACGGTAATGTTGATGCTGCGAAGGAACTTGATTTCATAGATAAAGAGTACCTTGATAATTATGAGTATCTTGAAATAGATTCAAAGATTACCCCGCAGCCCGAGTTTAAGAATCCTCGTAAGGAGGTTGTGGAATATCCTATTTCTGAGGAAGAGAGTGAAGAGGGCAACTTCCATTACACCATGAACTACAGTATCGAGACCAGCCTTGAATCGGTCCTTATGGATGCTGTGGATGTTTTGGACTATGCGCTTTGTTCCGTTCCCGGTGCCCCTCTTAAGGAGGCTCTTATCAAAGCGGGAATCGGCGATGATGTATACAGTTCCTTTGAGTCGGGTATATATCAGCCTTATTTTTCCATTGTTGCCAAGGGATGCAACGAGGAGGACAAGGATGAGTTTGAGAAGATAGTTAATGAAACCCTTAAGAATCTGGCCGCTAACGGAATTGACAAGAAGGCCCTTAAGGCCGGTCTTAACTACTATGAATTCAGATATCGTGAGGCTGATTACGGTTCCGATCCCAAGGGACTTATGTACGGCATCCAGATGTTTGACAGCTGGCTTTATGATGATACCGATCCCTTCATGAATATCCTTAGAAACGCCACCTATGAGTTCCTTAAGAAGCAGGTAGATACGGACTATTTCGAAAAGCTTATTGAGAAGTACTTCATTAACAATGTTCATTCAAGCTTCGTGGAGTTTAAGCCGGTTAAGGGGCTTGTTGCTAAGGACGAAGAAGCCCTTAAAGAGAAGCTTAGAGGAATAAAAGAGAACCTTTCAAAGGATGAGATGGCTGCAATTATCAAGCAGACCATGGATTTAAAGGAGTGGCAGGAGGAGGAAGACACACCTGAGGCTCTGGCCACAATTCCTATGCTTTCAAAGAAGGACCTTAAGAGAGAGGCAAGAAGATTCGTCAACGAAGAAAGAGATGAGAGGGGAGTCAAGACCCTTTTCCATAATGTATATACCAATGAGATTGCTTACTTGAGAATGGTGTTCGATGTTTCCTGTCCTCAGGAAGATTTGCCATACCTTGCTTTATACAAGAACATCATTGGCCTGGTTAATACAAAGAACTATAACTATGGTGAACTGTTCAGCGAGATTCACCTTGCAACGGGAGGAATTTCCTCTGTATTAAACATTTATCCCAGAGTTGATTCAGACAGAACCACCTTCACTTTCGATATGAAGGCCAGTGTTATGTATGACAATATTGAAAGAGCCTTTGAACTTCTGAAGGAGATAATGTTTACCTCAGACTTTACCGACAAGGAAAGACTGAGAGAACTGATTAATGAGATATACGCCAGATTCCAGAGCTCCATTATGTCTGCGGGACACGTTTTTGCCTACTTAAGAAGTTTAAGCGGAATATCCAAAGCGGCATATATAAACGATGTTACCGATGGATTGGGATTCTTTGAGTGTCTGGAGAGATGGTACAAGGACTTTGATGAGTGTGCGGATGAAATAATCGCCAAGATTGACAAGGTTTCCAAAGACCTTTTCTGCATCGACAACGTGATGCTAGATATCACCTGCAATGAGGAGGGCTACAGGAAGACAGTGAAGGCAATGCCGATCCTTTTTGACGCATTCTATCCTGCCATGGGTCCCAAAGAAGAACCCAAACTCAAATTAAAGAGCACGAAACAGGGCCTTAAAAACAGCGCTCAGATTCAGTATGTTGCCTGCGGCGGAAACTTTAAGGACAGGGGATTAAGCTATACCGGAGTAATCAATGTGTTAAAGGTTATTCTTTCATACGATTATCTCTGGTCGGAGGTACGAGTCAAGGGAGGAGCGTACGGTTGCATGAACATCATCTCAAGAAACGGAGACGGATGCTTTGTATCCTACAGGGATCCCAACCTTAAAGAAACCATCGAAGCCTTTGAGAACTGTGCAGACTACATCGCTGAATTCGATGAGGACGATATGGCTCTTACCAAGTATATAATAAGCGCCATAGGAAATCTTGATACACCTCTTACTCCTGCGGCCAAGGGCTTTAACTCCTTAAGTGCATACATGAGCGGAATCACCGATGAGATGGTGCAAATGGAGAGAGAACAGGTAATTGACGCAACTGTGGAAGATATAAGAAAGTGCTCGGAATTAATCCGAGGCTTTATGGAGGACCACACCTTATGCGTTGTCGGTAATGCCGGTAAGATTGAAGAAAACAAAGAGTTATTTGACGATACAAAAACCATTTTTACAGTTTAAACTTTTTGTGGAGGATCAGATTATGAAAAAGACAGGTATCAAAGCATGCTTTATTGCAGCATTAATGGTAGCGGTATTAAGTTTCCCTGCCTGCGGTGGCTCATCAAGTGACAGTTCAAAGTATGCCGCAACAGAAAGCGCAGCTTACGATGGTGGCTACTACGATGACGATGAGTACGCCGATGAAGTGTACGCAGAGGAGGCAAAGGTTACAGCCGATGCAAACACAAGCGTAGATGTGGGTGAGGGCAACACCACAAACAGAAAGCTTATTAAGACAGTTAATATGTCTGTGGAGACCAAGGAATTTGACAATCTTGTTTCGGGAATCGAGGAACAGGTTGCTGCTACCGGAGGATATATAGAGTCCTCAAGCATTTCAAATAACAATTACTATAACAACAGGAACTCTGTCCGCTATGCAAACTATACCGTAAGAATTCCTGCGAATCAGTTAAATTCTTTCCTTGAGAGAGTCAAGGGAGTATCAAATGTGGTTTCCATCAACCAGGATGTAAGAGATGTTACACTTTCCTACACGGATCTTGAAAGCCATAAGAAATCTCTTAAGACCGAGCAGGATAGACTCCTTGCACTTTTAGAGAACGCTGACAACATGGAAGACATCATTACAATCGAGGAGAGACTTTCAGAAGTCAGATACGAAATAGAGAGCATGGAAAGTCAGCTTCGTGTAATGGACAATCAGGTGGATTACAGCACCGTTTACATTGACATAACCGAGGTTAAGGAACTTACCGTTGTTGATCCCGAAACCGACGGCGAGAGAATGGTGAGACGTTTCAAGGAAAACATCTACGATATCGGCCGGGGCTTTAAGGAGTTCGGAATCGGATTTGTTATTTCACTTCCTTACATTGTGGTTTGGGCAGTGATTATCCTCATTATCGTTTTGATTGTAAGAGGAATCATTAAGCACAATAAGAAGAAGGAAATGAAGAGAAGAATGGCTATGCAGAACGGGGCCGGATTTGATATGTACACCGGAAAGCCCATTGAAAAACCTGCAGCATCTCAAACAGGCGATAAGAAAGAAGAGTAATTAATGACAGAAAATAAGCAGTACAAATCGGGGTTTGTTAATTTGATAGGTCGTCCCAACGTGGGTAAATCCACTCTGATGAACAGACTTATCGGGCAAAAAATCGCAATTACCTCCAGTAAACCTCAGACCACAAGAAACAGAATACAAACTGTTTATACCGATGAGAGAGGACAGGTGGTTTTTCTTGACACTCCCGGTATTCACAAGTCTAAGAACAAACTTGGAGAGTACATGGTAAATGTGGCTGAAAGGACCATCAATGAGGTTGATGTGGTGCTTTGGCTTGTGGAGCCCACCGACTATATCGGCGCAGGGGAACAGCACATTATCGAGAAACTCAAAAAGTGCAAAACCCCGGTTATTCTTGTCATAAATAAGATTGATAAAGTAACAAATGATGAGCTTCTTCACTTTATTGATGTATACAGAACTCAGATGGATTTCGCTGAGGTGGTGCCTGTTTCGGCATTGAAGGGTAAGAATACGGATGAACTGTTAAAATGCATATTTAACTATCTCCCCTATGGCGATCCCTTCTATGATGAGGACACAGTTACCGACCAGCCCGTAAGGCAGATTGTGGCGGAAATAATCAGAGAGAAGGCGTTAAGACTTCTTGACGAGGAAATTCCCCATGGTGTGGCGGTTTCCATTGACCAGATGAAGTATACGGACAGAATCTGTAACATAGACGCCACCATAGTATGCGAGAGAGATTCCCACAAGGGAATCATTATCGGCAAGGGCGGCGCCATGCTTAAAAAAATCGGCACCAAGGCCAGAGAAGATATTGAGAAGCTGGTTGAGATGCAGGTCAACCTGAAACTGTGGGTTAAGGTTAAGAAGGATTGGAGAGACAGCGATTTTCTCATGAAGAATTTCGGCTATGATCCAAAGGAGAAACTCGGGGAGTAAAGATGATTGATCTGATTCCGGTAACCGGAATAATTTTGAAGGCTGAGCCTATAGGTGAATACGACAGGCGGGTAGTTATCCTTACCAAAGAACGGGGGAAAATATCCGCCTTCGCAAAGGGAGCAAGAAAGCAGACCAGTACACTACTGGCTGCCACTGCGCCCTTTTCCTTTGGCGTATTCAAAATATATGAGGGGCGAAGCTCCTATACCCTTTCCGAAGCCAAAATAGAAAACTATTTTGAGGAATTCAGAACAGCCATGCAGGAAGCTTTCTATGGCATGTATTTCCTTGAGATTGCAGACTATTATACAAGGGAAAACAACGATGAAAAGGAGATGCTAAAGCTTCTCTATGCATCTTTAAGTGCATTATTAAAGGGCAGATGGAGCCCTGCTTTTGTCAGATGTGTTTATGAGTTAAAAGCCATCGCAGTCAACGGAGAGTATCCGGGAGCTCCTGAGGGCAACTGGAATGAATCCACTGTATATGCACTGAATTTTATAGGTGAAACACCGGTGGAGAATCTGTATACTTTTACCGTGAAGGACGAAGTCCTTAATGAGATGATTAAAATCAGTGAGATGTACTGTAAAAGATATATGGACAAGAAGTTTAAGTCTGTTGCACTTTTAGAGGATGTTCGTTATAATATATGAAGTTTTTGACCAAGTAAATTAATTTTTTAACATAAGAAAGAGAGTAACGTTATGGAAAAGACAATGGATAAGATCGTTGCCCTGGCTAAGGCAAGAGGCTTTGTTTATCCCGGCAGTGAGATTTACGGCGGACTTGCAAATACCTGGGATTACGGTAACTTGGGCGTTGAGCTTAAGAACAACGTAAAGAAAGCATGGTGGCAGAAGTTCGTTCAGGAGAACCCCTACAACGTAGGTGTTGACTGTGCGATTCTTATGAACCCTCAGACATGGGTTGCATCAGGTCACCTTGGAAGTTTCTCCGATCCTTTGATGGATTGTAAGGAATGTCATGAGAGATTCAGAGCAGACAAGATTATTGAAGACTTTGCAGCTGAGAAAGGCATTGAACTTAAGTCTTCCGTTGACGGCTGGTCTCATGAGGAGATGGAGAAATTCATTAACGACAATAACGTTCCCTGTCCTTCCTGCGGTAAGCATAATTTCACAAGCATCAGAGAATTCAACCTTATGTTCAAGACATTCCAGGGTGTTACTGAGGATGCCAAGAACGTGGTTTATCTTCGTCCCGAGACAGCTCAGGGTATATTTGTAAACTTTAAGAATGTACAGCGTACATCCCGTAAGAAAGTGCCTTTCGGTATCTGCCAGATCGGTAAATCTTTCCGTAATGAGATTACTCCCGGTAACTTCACTTTCCGTACAAGAGAGTTCGAGCAGATGGAATTGGAGTTTTTCTGCAAACCCGGCACACAGACCGAGTGGTTTGAGTACTGGAGAAAGACCTGTTATGAGTGGCTTCTTTCACTGGGCATCAATAAGGACAACCTTCGTCTTCGTGACCATGACCCTGAGGAGCTTTCATTCTACAGCGATCATACAACAGATATTGAATATGCTTTCCCCTTCACAGATTGGGGCGAGCTTTGGGGAATCGCATCAAGAACCGATTACGACCTTACAAGACATCAGGAGACCTCCGGTGAGCCCATGGACTACTTTGATGATGAGCTTAACGAGAAGTATATTCCTTACGTTGTTGAGCCTTCACTTGGCGCAGACCGTGTAGTTCTTGCATTCCTTTGCGAAGCATATGACGAAGAGGATCTTGGTGATGGCGATATGAGAACAGTTCTTCATTTCCATCCCGCACTTGCTCCCGTTAAGATTGGTGTGCTTCCTCTTTCCAAGAAGCTTAATGAGGGCGCTGAGAAGATTTATGCTGAGCTTTCAAAGAAATACAACTGTGAGTTTGATGACAGAGGAAATATCGGTAAGAGATATCGTCGTCAGGACGAAATCGGTACTCCTTTCTGTGTAACATATGACTTCGACTCAGAGACAGATAACTGCGTAACAATCCGTTTCCGTGATTCCATGGAGCAGGAGAGAGTAGCTATCGCAGATCTTAACAAGTGGTTTGAAGACAAGTTTAGTTTCTAGGAGTAAATGATGAATATCAGTTCAAAACAATTAAGAAAAGAATGGATAGATTTCTATGTAAAGAGAGGCCATGTTGACGTTGGTGCGGCATCTTTGGTATCCGACGGTTCAACCGGTGCCATGTTCAACGTAGCAGGAATGCAGCCTCTTATGCCTTACCTTCTTGGTAAGAAGCATCCTATGGGAACAAGACTTTGTAACGTTCAGGGATGCGTACGTACCAACGATATCGAATCCATTGGTGATAAGAGCCACCTTTCATTCTTCGAAATGATGGGGTCCTGGTCTCTCGGAGATTACTTTAAAAAGGAGAGATGCCAGTGGAGCTATGAGCTTCTTACAGAAGTGTTCAAGTTCGACAGAGATCATCTTGCTGCAACGGTTTTTGCAGGTGATGAGGATGCTCCCAGAGATGAAGAGGGCGCCAAATATCGTATCGAATCCGGATTCAAACCCGAGAATGTATTCTATCTTCCCAAGGAAGATAACTGGTGGGGACTTGAGTATGGTCCCTGTGGTCCCGACTCAGAGATGTTCTATGTTAAGGATGTAGCTCCCTGCGGACCTGACTGCAAACCCGGATGTCACTGCGGTAAGTACACCGAGATTGGTAACGATGTATTCATGCAGTATGAGAAGCATCAGGACGGTACCTTGACTCCTCTTGAAAAGAAGAACGTTGATACCGGCTGGGGTCTTGAGAGAAACCTTGCTTTCTTAAACGGCATTGATGACGTTTATAAGACTGACCTTTTTGCACCTGTTATTTCATATATTGAGAAGGCTGCAAATGTTAAATATGATGACAATGAGAAGAGCACCAAGTCCATGAGAATCATTGCCGATCATACCCGTACAGGAGTTATGCTTATCGGTGATTCCGCTAAGCTTCTTCCTTCAAACACAGGCGCAGGTTATGTACTTCGAAGACTTATCCGTCGCGCTGTGAGACACGGACGTATGCTTGGGCTTAAGACAGCAGATTATCTTAACATTGCCACCAAGTATATTGATGATATTTATAATGAAGCATATCCCCTTCTTCCCAAGAACAAGGAGTTTATTCTTAACGAACTTGAAAAGGAAATTGAGCGTTTTGAGGCTACTCTTGAAAACGGCATGAAGGAGTATAAGAAGATTACAGAGGCTCTTAAAGCCGAGAAGAAGAATGCCATCGACGGTAAGTCTGCATTCAGACTTTACGATACCTTTGGATTCCCTCTTGAGCTTACAATCGAGATGGCTGAGGAAGAAGGCCTCAAGGTTGATGAAGATGGCTTTAAGGCCGCATCTGAGGAGGCAAGAGCTCTTGCAAGAGAAAATGCTGCTTTTGCCCAGAAGACAGAGACAGATGTATTCGATTCTCTGGATGAGAAGATTACAACCAAGTATGTTGGCTACGATAAACTCACCGTAGATGCCAAGATTGTTGCCATTTCTGACGGAGAAAAGCTTGTTAATGAGCTCGCAGCAGGTCAGAACGGTGTAATTATCACAGATACCACATCATTTTATGCCACAATGGGTGGACAGAAGGGTGATAAGGGCGTGATTGCTCTTGGAAATGAGGATGCCTTCGCTGTTGAGGAAGCAATCAAGGTTCCCGGCGACAGAGTGGGCCATATTGGAACTGCAAAGAAGGCTGTCAAGGTGGGCGATGCAGTAACGATGAAGGTTGATAACGCTTTACATGCCGCTACATGCAAGAACCACTCAGCGACTCACCTTCTTCAGGCAGCATTGCAGGAAGTACTCGGAAAGGATGTTCATCAGCAGGGTTCATATCAGGATCCCGAGAGAACACGTTTCGATTTCACATACGGAAATGCTGTTTCAAAGGATGACTTAAAGAAGGTTGAAGCAATTGTTAATGCCAAGATTGCAGAAGCTCTTGATGTAAATACTGAGGTTCTTTCAATTGAGGAAGCCAAGAAGACCGGAGCTATGGCTTTGTTTGGTGAGAAGTACGGCGATACCGTAAGAGTGGTATCAATGGGTGATTTCTCCAAGGAATTCTGCGGCGGTACTCATGTTAAGAACACAGGCGATATCGCAAACTTCAAGATTGTATCTGAAGGCGGTGTTGCTGCAGGAGTAAGACGTATTGAGGCAATTACCGGAGCAAACGTAATTGCATATTATAAGAAACTTGAAGAGGAACTGGAAGCTGCAAGTGCAGCAGCAAAGACCCAGCCTTCAAATCTTGCCGATAAGGTTAACTCCATGATGGCAGAGATTAAAAAGCTTAACTCAGAGCTTGAGTCATTAAAGGCCAAGGCTGCCAAAGAAGCAGTTGGCGATGTCTTAGATCAGGCCACTGAGGTTAAGGGTGTTAAGCTTCTTGCTGTAAGCGTACCGGGAGTAGACATGAACGGCTTAAGAGACCTTTCAGACCAGCTTTCGGATAAGCTTGGCGGCGGTGTTGTATTCCTTGCTTCAGAAGCAGACGGAAAGGTTAATCTTGTTGCCAAGGCTACAGATGATGCCATTGCAAAGGGTGCTCATGCAGGCAACCTTATCAAGGCAGTTGCAGGTCTTGTAGGCGGTGGCGGCGGCGGACGTCCCAACATGGCTCAGGCCGGCGGAAAGAATCCCGCAGGTATTCCCGAAGCAATCGGAGCAGTTAAAACAAACCTTGAAGGAATGCTTAACTAACCGCGCTTTTTAAACAAAATAATTTGCCGGCATCGAACACTTGTCCGATGCCGGATTTTTTTATATAATTATATTGGTGAGTAAAGAAATTAGAAATATCGGAAATGAGGATTAATAAACATGGTTATAGCCCACAACCCTATTCTTAAAGGATTCTATCCCGACCCTTCCATTTGCAGAGTCGGAGACGATTATTATATTGTATGCTCCAGCTTTTTGTATTCTCCCGGAGTACCCATTTTTCACAGCAAAGATCTGGCTCACTGGGAACAGATTGGTCATGTATTGGAGAGACACTCTCAGCTGCCCCTTGACGGTGACGAGATTTCCAGAGGAATTTTTGCACCTACCATCAGATATAACAACGGAACATATTATATGATTACCACCAATGTAACATCCGGTGGGAACTTTATTGTCACAGCAAAGGATCCAAAGGGTCCCTGGTCTGAGCCTTACCTTTTGGGAGAGAAGGAATGCCCGGGTATAGATCCTTCTCTTTTCTTTGATGATGACGGCAAGTGCTACTATGTGGGCACCAGACCCAATCCCGAAGGGGTCAGATATAACGGAGACTGGGAAATATGGGTGCAGGAATTAGACCTTGATTCAATGAAACTTGTGGGCGAATCCATGGCTATCTGGAAAGGTGCCGTTAAGGACGTTATATGGCCTGAAGGACCCCATCTTTATAAGAAGGACGGATATTATTATCTGTTGCATGCAGAAGGTGGAACAGGTCCCGAGCATGCCATTTCCGTTGCCAGATCAAAGGAGCTTTTCAAGTGGTTTGAAGGCTGCCCCAGAAACCCGATTTTCACCCACAGGAATCTTGGCAAGGATTACCCCATTATCTATGCGGGACATGGAGATCTGGTGGATGATAAGGATGGAAACTGGTATATAGTAATGCTGGCTTCCCGCCACTGCAAAAGACACTGCAGCATCGGAAGAGAGACATTCCTTGCAACGGTAATCTGGGAGGACGGATGGCCGGTTATTAATCCCGGAGTCGGGAAACTCACAGAAACTGTGGAACTTCCCTTTGAGGAGGTGACCTTCCCAAATGAAGTTTCATGGAATGAGAGACTGACTTTTTACAATAATAAATTGGATGACAGACTTGTGGGAATCGAGAAGAGGGATGAGGCAATTTATTCCCTTAAAGAGAATCCCGGATTTCTTAGACTTTATACCAGACCCGAGAGGATGGAAGATAAGTGCTATCCTTCTTACCTTGGTATCAGACAGAAGGATTACTCGTTTAATGTGAGCTGCGGATTCGAATTCGAGCCCCTTAGTGAGAAGGAAGCAGGCGGTGTGGTACTGGTTCAGAATCACCCCAATCATCTTGCTTTTGAGGTGACTGTGGAAAGAGGAGAACGGGTTATAAGAGTAAGAAGATGCGTTAAGGGTCAGAATACAGTCAGTGCTTCAATGCCAATCGGGAAAGGGCTTACTCAGCTGGAACTCAAGACAAGGGATCAGAGCATGGACGCCTGGATTGTGGCCAACGGAGAGTACAGACTTCTTGAGAAAGATATTGATTTGCTGCCTTATACATATGAGGAAGCAGGCGGCTTTGTGGGATGTACCATAGGAATGTATACATCCTCAAATGGCGCGGAAAGCGGCAATCACTGTGATTTTGCATGGCTTAACGCAGAGAGAAATATATAGGTGCTACTATGACGGCAGAGGAGAAATACAAAGATATAATTGATATGGAACATCCCACTTCCGGGAAACATCCAAGGATGAGCATGGAAGCCAGGGGTGCGCAGTTTGCTCCCTTTGCCGCACTTACCGGATTTGAAGAAGAAATCGAGGAGACCGGCAGAATTGCCGCGGACAGAGCTGAGAAAGAAGGAAGACTCAGGTGAGTGAAGACAGGCGATATGTGGCCATCGATCTCAAGTCTTTTTATGCCTCGGTTGAGTGTGTTGAAAGAGGCCTTGACCCTTTGGGGGTCAATCTTGTGGTGGCCGATGCATCAAGGACTGAGAAAACAATATGTCTGGCAGTTTCACCTTCTCTTAAATCCTACGGCATAGGGGGAAGAGCAAGGCTTTTTGAGGTTGTCCAAAGAGTCGGAGAGGTAAACAGAGAAAGAAAATATAAAGCTCCCGGCGGAACTCTTACCGGGGAGTCCTATGTTGATGCGGAATTAAAGGCTGACCCCAATCTTGCGGTAGGGTATATTGTTGCACCTCCCAGAATGCACAAATATATGGAGGTGAGCAACAAGATTTATGATATATATCTTAGATATGTTGCCCCCGAGGATATGCACGTGTACTCTGTTGATGAGGTTTTCCTTGATGTGACGGATTATCTTAATACATATAAGATGTCTGCTCATGAGTTGGCAATTACCATGATAAGGGATGTGCTTTCTGAGACGGGTATAACTGCCACTGCCGGAATCGGCACCAATATGTACCTGGCCAAAATTGCCATGGATATAGTGGCCAAGAAAATGCCTCCGGATAAGGACGGAGTAAGAATTGCCGAGTTAAATGAGGCAAGTTACAGGAGAATCCTTTGGGATCACAGACCTTTGACGGACTTTTGGAGAGTTGGCCCCGGAATCTCGAGGAAACTTGAGAAGAACGGCATGTTCACCATGGGAGATGTGGCCAGATGTTCTGTTGGAGAAGCCGGAAGTTTTTATAATGAAGAACTGCTTTATAAGCTCTTTGGAATAAACGCGGAGCTTCTTATAGACCACGCCTGGGGATGGGAGCCCTGTCGGATTTCAGACGTTAAATCATATAAGCCTGAGAACAACAGCCTCAGCACAGGACAGGTTCTTTCGGAGCCCTATGAGTTCGACAAGGCGAAGCTTATCATCAAGGAGATGACGGAGCTTTTGGCGCTTGACCTTGTGGAAAAGGGTGTTGTCACGGATCAGATGGTTTTAAACATAGGGTATGACATAGAGAATCTGACGGATCCAAAGCGCTTTGCAAAGTATAAAGGAGAGGTGGTTTTTGACCACTACAAAAGACCGGTTCCAAAGCCCGCCCATGGTTCCATTAATTTAAAGATGCCCACATCCTCAACAAGGCTTATTATGGAGGCGGTGACAGAACTTTTTGACAGAATAGTGGACCCGAACCTTACGGTAAGGCGAATGAATGTGGTGGCCAATCATGTGGTGAGGGAAGGCAAGGCTAAGCCCAAAGAGGAATTTGAACAGCTTGATCTTTTTACCGATTATTCTGCCCTTGAGAAGGAAAGGGACAAAGAAAGGGAAGAACTGGAGAGAGAGAAGCGGGTTCAGCAGGCGGTAATCACCATTAAGAACAAGTATGGAAAGAACGCAATTCTTAAGGGAATGAATCTGTGTGAGGGCGCCACAAGCATAGACAGGAACAAGCAAATCGGCGGACATAAGGCATAAATATTATTTTTTTGTTGACGAATAAAGATTTTATGCTATAATGTTTTGTGTGTGCGTGAAAAAGGGCACATTAATAACCCAATCAGTCATTATACTTGAAGGGACTGAAGGGAGGTCAGGAATAGTTGTCAAACGTAATTGTAAAAGAAAACGAAACTTTAGATAGCGCTTTACGTCGTTTTAAGAGAAGCTGCGCCAAGGCAGGCATTCAGCAGGAGATTCGTAAGAGAGAACATTACGAGAAGCCCAGCGTAAGACGTAAGAAGAAATCTGAAGCAGCTAGAAAGCGTAAATATAACTAATGAGTGATAAAGTCCTTGGTCGCGTGCGACCCGGGACTTTATATTTTTTTAACTTTTTTATCAATACATTAAGAATGTATTAAGTTTCCCGCCATTGTATTGAACTTTTATTTCACTTTGGTTAGAATCTACTTGGGGTTAGGAAAACGGGGGAATAATAACTTATTTATGTAGAGGTTAAAGGAAATGTTGGACGTATACAAGAATAGTTTTATGAGCATGAATGTATATAACATGCTTGCAATGTTTCTTATATACAGTGTTTTGGGATGGCTGGTTGAATCGATTTATATGTCGATTTGCAATAAGAAACTGACAAACAGAGGCTTTGCCAAAGGCCCGTTTTGTCCCATATATGGATTCGGAGCAACAATCGGTAATTTTTTGCTTTCTCCTTTAAGCAATAACGTAGTTCTTCTTTATTTTGTATCTGCGATTTCAGCAACCGCATTTGAGTATATCGTGGGTATCGGAATGAAGAGGTTCCTTGGCGAAGTATGGTGGGACTACAATAACAAGTTCTTAAATTATCAGGGAATTATCTGCCTTGAGAGTACAGTTGCCTGGGGATTTTACGGAATCATTGTGGTAAGACACCTGAATCCTTTCCTTATGAGCATTGTTGACAGGCCCTGGTCAATATATGAGAAGAGACTTTTGGCAGTGATGTATGCTATAGTAGCCATTGACTACGCCATCACTTTAAACAGAGTTCTCGGACTTAATATCAAGCAGAGAATCTACGACAAATACGAAGAGATTAAGGAACGCTGGTATTGAACGAATTGGTGATTATAGCAACACTTATCATATTGATACTACTAACGGTGATTATTTTAGATACTCACCGTTTTGTTGTTGCAAGAGAATATATTCATACGCCAAAGGTTAAGGGCAGTGTGAAGATTGTCTTTCTTTCCGACCTGCATGATAAACACTTCGGAAAGAATAACGAGAAGCTTTTGGAGGCAGTAAGGAAAGAAAAGCCGGACATCGTACTCGTTGGCGGGGATATGATTACCGCAAAGAACGGTGAGAGAATAGACGAAACCATGGCGTTTCTTAAGGCCCTTGCCAGGGAAAACACGGTTTATTACGGCATCGGCAATCACGAATACAGAATTTCTCTCTATCCTGAGAACTACGGTTCCCTTAACGAGGATTTCCTGGCCGGAATAGATGAGGCAGGAATCAGAATCCTTCGCAACGAAATGATTGAAGATAAGGGTAAAAACTTAAGGATCTACGGTTCGGAGATCGACCGACGTTTTTACAAGAGATTCAGACAAAACCCCATGGAGCCCGGTTACATGAAGGAAATCCTGGGAGACATAGATGAGAGTTGTTTCAATATTCTATTGGCTCACAACCCTCAGTACTTTAAAGAGTATGCAGGCTGGGGCGCAGACCTGACGCTGTCGGGGCATATTCACGGAGGCCTGGTAAAGCTGCCTTTCCTTGGAGGCGTGGTATCCCCTATGGTGACTTTCTTCCCCAAGTATGACGGCGGAGTCTTTTATGAGAAGGGCAGAGAGATGATTCTAAGCCGGGGATTGGGGACTCACACAATTCCCATAAGAATGTTTAATCCGGGAGAATTGAATATAATTGAGATTATTCCCGAAGAGAATAATGATTAACATAAAACACAAGATGTTGTGACAGAATGGATGTTTCGGTTGCAAATCTTGTGTTTTTGCGTTATTATTGATAAGGATTAAACGGCGGAGGTGCGCTGATGGCGCTTGAAGTAAAGCTTGAAGTTTTTGAAGGTCCCCTTGATTTGCTCCTTCATCTGATTGAGAAAAATAAAGTTGATATATATGATATCCCAATTGTAACCATCACTGAGCAGTATCTGGATTACATTAAGCAGATGGAGAGGGAGGATATGAACGTCATGAGTGAGTTCCTTGTTATGGCGGCTACCCTTCTTGACATTAAATGCAGGATGCTTTTGCCCAGAGAGGTTGATGAGGAGGGCGAAGAGGAAGATCCCAGAGCAGAGCTTGTTGCCAAGCTCCTTGAGTATAAGATGTACAAATATATGTCTCTTGAACTTAAGGACAGGCAGGTTGATGCATACAAGAACTACTTCAGAGAGAAACATCTTCCTAAAGAGGTTGAGGATTTCAAGGCTCCCATTGATTACGAGTCGCTTATCGGGGAAGCAACATTAAATAAGCTTCATGAGATTTTTAAACAGACAATGAAGCGACAGGTTGACAGAATTGACCCTGTGAGAAGTAAGTACGGCGAGATCGAGAGAGACGAAATTGATCTTGACGAGAAGACATTATATATAGAAGAATATATTCGTCATCACAAAGAATTCAGCTTTAGAAAGCTCCTTGAGAAGCAGAATTCCAAGATGGAAATAATTGTTACTTTCCTGGTGGTGCTGGAGCTTATGAAGACCGGTTCCGTTTCCATTAAGCAGGACAGAATTTTTGGTGATATCATTATCACAACAAAGAATATTAATGTGGCATAAAGGTTAGGTTATATAATGAAGAAAAATGAAAAGGCGGCAGTTATAGAGGCCATACTTTTTACAATGGGTGATTCGGTGGAGATTGACAGACTTGCCGAGGTTATCGAGGAGGATGTTGATACCACCAAAGAGATAATCGCCGATATGAAGAAGAGCTATGAATCTTCATCGAGAGGCATCGATATTATTGAACTTGAGGATTCGGTGCAGCTTTGCACCAAGGCAGATATGTATGAGTATCTCATAAAGATTGCCAAGACTCCCAGGAAATATATAATGACAGATTCCCTTCTTGAAACACTTTCCATCGTTGCTTACAAGCAGCCTGTCACAAGACTTGAAGTAGAGAGAATCAGGGGCGTAAACTGTGATCATGCCATGAACAGGCTGGTGGAGTTTGATCTGATTCAGGAGCTTGGAAGAAAAGATGCTCCCGGAAGACCTCTTTTGTTTGGAACCACAGAGCAGTTCTTAAGAAGCTTTGGCGTTAAGAGCATTGAAGACCTGCCTGAGATCAATCCGGTACAGGTTGAGGAGTTCAAACAGCAGGCTGAGCAGGAGGTACAGCTTAGCTTAAACATTTAATCAAATATAATAAGGAAGTATGTCCCGTGGAGCAATGACTCCACGGGTTTTTTAGTTAAAAAATGTTAAAACTTTGTCTATGCTTTTTTAATACTTTGTGCTATAGTAGTAGCGTATGCATAAAAATCTTTAATTTATTTATAAATGGAGGGCTGAATTAATGAGTACTAATTCACAGGCTCGACAGAGAATCAATTCTCTCGTCGATGAGAACAGTTTCGTTGAACTCGGTGCGCTCGTCACAGCCAGAGCTACTGATTTCAATTTGAAACTCAATGAGACTCCTTCTGACGGTGTAATCACCGGATACGGAGTCGTAAACGGCAGTCTTGTGTATGTGTATAGCCAGGACGCAGCTGTTTTAGGCGGTTCCGTTGGTGAAATGCATGCCAAGAAAATTGCAAACCTCTATGATCTTGCCATGAAAACAGGTTCACCTGTTATTGGTTTGATTGATTCTACAGGCGTTCGTCTTCAGGAATCCACCGATGCATTAAACGCATTTGGTCAGATTTATGCAAAGATGGCTGACGCTTCAGGTGTTATTCCCCAGATCACAGCTATTTTCGGAAGCTGCGGCGGCGGACTTGCAATTATGCCTTCACTTGCAGACTTTACATTCATGGAAGAGAAGAATGCAAAGTTATTTGTTAATGCACCCAATGCATTGGCAGGCAACTACACATCAAAGTGTGACACAGCAAGCGCTGACTTTATTGCAAAGGAAAGCGGACTTGTTGATTTCGTAGGAACAGAAGAAGATATCTTCGCAGGCATCAGAGAACTTGTTGCTATGCTTCCTTCAAACAACGAGGTTGATGATTCCATGACTGATTGTGAGGATGATCTTAACAGAGTATGTGCTGACTTGGCTAACTGTGTTGAGGATACATCAATCGCACTTTCACAGATCGCAGATGACAACTTCTTCTTCGAAGTAAAAGAGAACTATGCCAAGGATATGGTTACAGGCTTCATCAGACTTAACGGTGCTACCGTAGGTTGTGTTGCCAACCGTACAAAGGTATATGACGAAGAGGGTAAGGAAGCAGAGAAGTTTGATGCAGTACTTAGCGTAAACGGCGCTAAAAAGGCAGCTGATTTCGTTAACTTCTGCGATGCTTTCTCAATTCCTGTATTAACACTTACAAATGTAACAGGCTTTGAGTCAACAGTTGAGAGCGAGAAAGAAATCGCTAAGGCTGTAGCAAAGCTTACATATGCTTTTGCAAATGCAACAACCCCCAAGGTTAATGTTGTTATCGGCAAGGCATTCGGTAGCGCATACGTTGCAATGAACTCTAAGGCAGTAGGATGCGATATCACAATAGCATGGCCTGATGCGCAGATTGGTACAATGGATGCCAAGCTTGCTGCAAAGGTAATGTATGATGGCGAGAGCGAAGAAGTTATTTCTAAGGAGTCCAAGGCTTATGCTGAGCTCCAGAATAACGTAGTAAGCGCAGCCAAGAGAGGATATGTAGACCAGATTGTTGATGCAGCCGATACAAGAAAGTATCTTATCGGTGCATTTGAAATGCTGTTTACTAAGAGCGAAGAACGTCCCGCTAAAAAGCACGGTACGGTTTAAGAAAGGGTGATAAACATATGAAAAAAATTCTTGCAATTCTTTGCATGGTTACCTGTATCTTTAGCCTGACCGCTTGCGGAGCAACCGAGGAAGCTTCCCAGATGGATCTTGCAAAAGAGTCAACAGCCGAGAAGCTTGCAGTTGATTACATCGCTCCTTATTACGCAAAGACTTTCATGGACGATGAGCTTGCTCAGCAGTTTATTGACAATTTCACAATTGCGGAAGCTGCATATATCACTGAGACTCAGTTCATGGGCGTTGCTCAGCAGGCCGGATATGACACCTTGGCTTTCGATGGAGAAGGCGTAAAGAGTGCCATCAGATCCTTCCAGGATGCCGGCAAGAAAATGGGCGAAGTTCAGTCTTATGACAAGGAAAATGTTACTGTAAAGAGAGACAAATCCACTATTACAGTTACTATTCCCGTTGTCTGCGAGAAGAAGAACGGAACAATTGAGGTTATTTTCTCAACCAAGCGTTTCTTATCAGTAGATACAGTTTCTATCAATGCTGATATGACAACAGCCGAAATCGGTGAGAAGGCAGGCCTTAATACATTACTTGGTATGGGTACCGTTTTCGTAGTGCTTATTCTTATCATGGCAATTATTTACTGCTTCAACATTTTCGCAGTAATTGACAAGAAGAAAGCCGCTAAAGCTAATAATAATGACAAGGCTCCTGCTGTGGCAGCTACAAGTGCTCCCGCCGCAGAGAATCTTACTGATGATTTGGAACTTGTGGCAGTTATTTCTGCAGCTATCGCAGCCAGCGAAGGTGCTGTAAGCACAGACGGTTTCGTAGTTCGTTCCATCAGACGTGCACGATAACATATTATATGGAGGATTATAAAATGAAGAATTATACCATTACCGTAAATGGCAACGTATATGATGTAATAGTAGAAGAGGCTAATGGCGCAGCTGCAGCAGTTAAAGCTCCCGCAGCTCCCAAGGCAGCACCTAAGGCAGCTCCCGCAGCAGCTCCCAAAGCAGCAGCAGGCGCAGGCGGCGTTCAGATCAAAGCAGGTGCAGCCGGTAAAGTATTTAAGATCGAAGCAAGCGTTGGCCAGGCAGTTAAGAAGGGTGACGCTGTAGTTATCGTAGAGGCAATGAAGATGGAGATTCCTGTTGTTGCTCCTCAGGACGGAACAGTAGCATCTATCGACGTTGCAGTTGGCGATTCTGTTGAAGCAGGTGCAGTTCTCGCTACAATGAACTAATCTAATTAATTGGTGAGTATAATCATCAAAATTCAACAGGAGGTCAGCAAATGGATTATATTGTAAACACAATGAGTAACCTGATTCATCAGACTGCCTTCTTTAACTTGACAGTCGGTAACTTCATTATGATTCTGGTTGCCTTTGTATTCCTTTATCTTGCTATCGCCAAGGAATTTGAGCCTTTGCTTTTACTTCCGATAGCATTCGGTATGCTCCTCGTTAATATCTATCCCGATATTATGCTTCATGCAGCAGATTCGGATAGCGGCGTAGGCGGCTTACTGTATTATTTCTATATTTTGGATGAGTTTTCCATCCTCCCTTCACTCATTTTCATGGGTGTAGGTGCAATGACAGACTTCGGTCCCCTCATTGCAAACCCCAAGAGCTTCCTTTTGGGTGCTTCCGCACAGTTCGGTATTTTTGCCGCTTACTTCGGAGCAATGTTCATGGGATTCAACGACAAGGCAGCTGCAGCTATTTCAATCATCGGTGGTGCAGACGGTCCTACATCCATTTTCCTTGCAGGAAAACTTGGACAGACCGGCTTACTTGGACCTATCGCAGTAGCAGCTTACTCCTACATGTCACTGGTTCCCATTATCCAGCCCCCTATTATGAAGCTTTTCACAACAGAGAGAGAAAGAAAGATCAAGATGGAGCAGCTTCGTCCTGTTTCCAAACTTGAGAAGGTTCTTTTCCCCATCGTTGTTACCGTTGTTGTTTGTTTGATTCTTCCCACAACCGCTCCTTTGGTTGGTATGCTTATGCTTGGTAACCTCTTCAGAGAGTCAGGCGTTGTTCGTCAGCTTACAGAGACAGCATCAAACGCAATGATGTATATCGTAGTTATTTTACTTGGTACATCCGTAGGTGCTACCACATCAGCCGAAGCTTTCCTTAACATTGCTACAATCAAGATCGTTGTACTTGGTCTTGTTGCATTCGCTTTCGGTACGATGGCAGGTGTGCTCTTCGGTAAATTGATGTGCCTGCTTACCCGCGGTAAGGTTAATCCTTTGATCGGTTCTGCAGGTGTATCCGCCGTTCCTATGGCAGCTCGTGTATCTCAGAAGGTAGGTGCTGAGGCAGATCCTACAAACTTCCTTCTCATGCATGCTATGGGTCCCAACGTAGCCGGCGTTATCGGTACTGCAGTTGCAGCCGGAACATTCATGGCTATCTTTGGAGTATTCTAAATCGAAGATATAAACGAATTTTACTTGTTTCATAAAATATGGAGGATATAGGAAATGTCAGAACAGGTTAAGAAACCGATTGGAATCATGGAAACCGTTCTTCGTGATGCACATCAGTCCCTGATTGCAACAAGAATGCCTACCGAGAAGATGCTTCCCATCGTTGACAAAATGGATAAAGTCGGATATGCCGCAGTAGAGTGCTGGGGTGGTGCAACATTCGACGCTTCTTTAAGATTCTTAAAGGAAGATCCCTGGGAGAGATTAAGAAAGCTCAGAGACGGATTTAAGAACACAAAACTTCAGATGCTCTTCAGAGGACAGAACATCTTAGGTTACAGACCTTATGCAGATGATGTGGTTTACGCTTTCGTTGAGAAATCAATCGCAAACGGTATCGATATCATCAGAATTTTCGACTGCTTAAACGACCTTCGTAACTTACAGGCTGCAGTTGATGCAACAAATAAGATCAAAAAGCAGGAAGGAAGAGGTGCAGCTCAGGTTGCTCTTTCCTACACACTTGGTGATGCTTATACATTAGAGTACTGGGCAGACATGGCTAAGAAGATTGAGGAGATGGGTGCTGATTCCATCTGTATCAAGGATATGGCAGGCTTACTTGTACCTTACAAGGCTGAGCAGCTTATCAAGGCCATGAAGGAGAACACAAATCTTCCTATCCAGTTACATACTCACTACACTTCAGGTGTAGCTTCAATGACATACCTTAAGGCAGTTGAGGCAGGTGTTGACGTTATCGACTGTGCAATTTCACCTTTTGCACTCGGTACTTCACAGCCCGCTACAGAGGTTATGGTTGAGACCTTCAAGGGAACTCCCTATGATACAGGTTATGACCAGAACCTTCTTGCAGAAATCGCTGATTACTGGAGACCTTACAGAGAAGAGTGCATCGAGAGCGGCTTAATGAGCACAAAGGTTCTTGGCGTAAACATCAAGACTCTTCTTTACCAGGTACCCGGCGGTATGCTTTCAAACATGGTATCTCAGCTTAAAGAGCAGAACGCAGAAGACAAGTACCAGGAAGTGCTTGAGGAAATCCCCAGAGTTCGTAAGGACTGTGGTGAGCCCCCTCTTGTTACACCTTCATCACAGATTGTTGGTACACAGGCTATCTTCAACGTTCTCATGGGTGAGAGATATAAGATGGCTACCGGCGAGTTCAAGGATCTCTTAAGAGGTAACTATGGTCAGACCGTTAAGCCTATGAACGAGGAAGTAATCAACAAGGTTATTCCCGGCGAGAAGAGATCAACAGCTCGTTCCGCAGAGGCTACAGGCCACGACAAGCCCGAGCTTGCTCAGCTTGAGTCAGAGATGAAGCAGTACAAGCAGCAGGATGAGGACGTACTTTCATATGCACTCTTCCCTCAGGTTGCTACAGACTTCTTCAAGTATCGTCAGGCTCAGCAGGAGAAGGTTGATGTATCTATCGCAGATACAAAGAACGGTGCATACCCTGTTTAATAAGTTATTAAAATACCCCTCACATTTGTGAGGGGTATTTTTGTGTTATAATGAAAGCACTTATGAATACAGAAATCAGAACGGTACTTGAAAAACTGAATAATGGAGATATATCCGTAGATGACGCCCTTTTATTGATTAAGAAGGAACCCTATGAGGACCTTGGCTATGCGAAAGTGGACCTTCACAGGAATGCCACACAGGGAGTAACCGAGGTTATCTACGGCGCAGGAAAGAGTGCAGAGCAGATAATAGGAATAGCGAAGAGCCTTAGAGACAACGGAAACAAAACAATTCTTATTACCAGGATGGCCCCTGAGAAAGCAGCTTTGGTTTCTTCGGAGGTTAAACTTGATTATGATCCCGTATCCAGGATAGGAATCGTAGGAGAGAAGCCTAAGCCAAGCGGAAGAGGCAAGATTGTTGTTGCTACAGGCGGAACCAGCGACATGCCTGTTTCCGAGGAGGCTGCAATTACTGCCGAAGCTTTGGGAAATGAAGTGGTTCGACTTTATGATGTTGGAGTGGCCGGATTACACAGACTCCTTGATCACATGGATGAAATAATGAGTGCCACAGTTATTATTGCAGTTGCAGGAATGGAAGGAGCTCTTGCCAGTGTTATAGGAGGTCTTGCCGACTGCCCTGTCATTGCCGTTCCCACTAGCGTTGGATACGGAGCAAGCTTTAATGGCTTATCTGCACTTTTATCAATGCTCAATTCCTGTGCAAGCGGAGTTGCGGTTGAAAATATAGACAATGGCTTTGGAGCAGGTTATTTTGCTTCAATGATTAATCATATAAAGTAAAACAAGGAGATGAAGGGGATGAAGACACTCTACATTGATTGCGGAATGGGCGCTGCAGGCGACATGCTTTCAGGAGCGTTACTGGAACTGATGCCTGATATTCCGGGAACAATAAATGAACTTAATGCAATAGGTGTGCCCGGGGTAATCTACAAAAGGAAAAGCGCTGAGAAGTGCGGTATCAAAGGCAGCCAGTTTGTTGTCACTGTTTATGACGAGGAGGAGGGTGAAGAACATGACCACCACCACGAACATGACCATGATCACGAGCATCATCACCACCATGGAAGAACCCTTGAAAGAGTTGAGAAGATAATAAACGGACTGAAACTTGATACTGACGTCAAGAATGAAGTCTTAAACGTATATAAGCTTATTGCGGGAGCAGAGAGCAAGGTACACGGCCAGGTTGTGGAGATGATTCATTTCCATGAAGTGGGAGATTTGGATGCAATAGCGGATATCACTGCATTTTGCTATATGCTTAAAAAGCTTAAGCCTGAAAAGGTTGTGGCTTCACCTGTAAATGTGGGCTCGGGACAGGTTAAGTGTGCTCACGGAATTCTTCCGGTACCTGCGCCTGCCACGGCTGTATTGTTATCCGGTATTCCCAATTACGGTTCAGAGATAAAGGGTGAACTTTGCACACCTACAGGTGCAGCCCTTCTTAAGAATTTTGTGGATGAGTATGACGATATGCCTGTCATGACCTCTGAGGCTATAGGCTACGGCCTTGGCAAAAAGGACTTTGAGAGAGCAAACTGCGTCAGAATGTTCTACGGAGAAGAGTACGTTCCCACATCGGAAAAAAGGCAGAAGAGATATGCGTCAATTAAAAAAGCTACGTCAGATGAATTGGTGGGTGAAACCGTAACTGAGCTGGTTTGTGATGTAGATGACATGACAGGAGAAGAAGTGGGTTTTGCCTGCGAGAATCTTCTCACAATGGGAGCACTTGACGTTTTTACCATATCAATTTACATGAAGAAGAACAGACCGGGAACCGAGATTCATGTGCTTTGCAACGAAAATGACAAGGACAGTCTGATCGCAGGGATGTTCAAATACACATCAACTCTTGGTATCAGGGAGAAAACCTACAACAGATACATACTGAATCGAACCACCGAAGCATTTGATACTCCCATGGGACAGGTGAGACTTAAGAAATCGGAAGGGTTTGGCACGAATAATGCGAAGTACGAGTATGAGGATCTTGCCTGGATAGCAAGGGAGAAGAAAGTGAGCCTTTCTGAGGCCAGAAGAATGGTTGAAGAGGCGGTTAAGAACAAAAAATAATAAATTTAAAGCCGGCAGGGATTAAATCCCCACCGGCTTTTTGATTAGTTAAGGGTTTCCATTAATTGGCGGGTAAGCTCCTCGTCGCTTAATGCTTTAAGATTGTCGATTGAATCATGAACCCAATTGTTATTGTGGGTGATTTTTGTTTTGCTGCCGGTGAAGGCGTCTTCGAGGGCAAAATATATTTCCTGGGTGGTTTCTTCGTTGGCATCATCATAATAGGTTGTCTGCTCTGCGCCGGCCTCGTCTGTGTATGTGTAAACGGAACCGAGAGAGATGAAGGTAACCTTGTCGTCCTTAACCGTGAAGAAATACTTTGTCTCGGCACTTTCTGATGAACCGGACTTAGAGTAGTCGAAAGCGGGATAGTAATAGGTGTCCCCATCAAGGTATACATCTGACTGGCTGCTTTTGTACATGCTAAGATCCGCTTCGGAAAGACCTTCCATGTTTTCCTGATCCGTGTATTCCATGGGAAGCTCCGTGAGTTCACCGGATTCGGGGTTCACATGGTAGAAGTGGTTTGAAGAATAATAACCGCTTCCTGCTGCGTAGGAAGTCACAAACTCAATGCTTCCGTCAGAGTTGTAGTCGTATGCTCTTATTGCAAGTCCTGAAGGGTCTTCGCATACAAGCCATTTATCTCTGTTCTGGACGAAGGCATTTACTGTTGTCTCGTAGTCCGGGATTTCGGCAAAGTCATCACCGGTTGATTCTTCTGCTGTATTCTCGCTGCTTGCGGAATCTGCAGCGGGAGTATTGCTTGTCGTATCCGTAACTTCTTCAAATAAGCTGTTTCCTTTTGCCGCATCCTTTTCGTTTAAACCACATGCACCCAATGCGCTTATCACCGTGAGTGCAGCGGCTGATATAATAATGTTTTTCAAATTGTACTTTTTCATTTTCTCCACCTCACAATCCTTATGTGCAAGTTGGGGACAGGCCCAACCTGCACATATATAATAGCAGGAGAAGGTGGGGGATTTATGGAGGATAATCTTAAGATTTGTTAAAGATTGGGGTTGAATTACGGAGCGGGTGTGTTAAAATAATAACAAATGCTAGAACAAACCAATAGGAGGATTTTGAATATGGGAAGAAAAGTAGTTCTTGCAGGCGCTTGCCGTACTGCCATCGGAACAATGGGGGGTACATTGAGCGGAATTCCTGCACCTGATCTTGGAACAATAGTAGTTAAAGAAGCTATGAAGAGAGCCGGAATCAAACCCGAGCAGGTTGATGAGGTTTATATGGGATGCGTTATCCAGGCAGGCCTTGGACAGAACCCTGCAAGACAGGCAGCTGTAAACGCAGGTATCCCTGTAGAAGTTCCCGCAACAACCATAAACGTTCTTTGCGGTTCAGGACTTCACTGCGTAAACCTTGCAGCAAAGCTTATTGCTTCAGGTGATGCGGATATTATCGTTGCCGGCGGTATGGAGAACATGAGTAAGGCACCTTACCTTCTTTATGATGCCCGTTTCGGTTACAGAATGGGCGCTGCAAAGATGGACGATGCAATGATAAGGGACGCTCTTACAGATGCCTTCGGCGGATTCCACATGGGTATCACAGCCGAGAATATCTGCGAGCAGTGGGGACTTACAAGAGAACAGCTTGACGAGTTCGCTGCATGGAGCCAGCAGAAGGCTGAGAAGGCCATTGCAGAGGGCAAGTTCAAGGATGAGATAGTTCCTGTAGAGGTTAAGAAGAAAAAAGAGACAATTATCTTTGATACAGATGAAGGCCCCAGAAAGGGAGTAACCAAGGAGAACATCAGCGGACTTAAGCCCGCATTCAAGCCCGACGGAATGGTTACCGCAGCAAACTCATCAGGTATCAACGATGCAGCTGCAGCAATTATCGTTATGAGCGAAGAGAAGGCTAAAGAGCTTGGTGTTAAGCCCATGGGAACATGGATCGGCGGTGAGCTTGCAGGCGTTGAACCCAGAATCATGGGAATCGGCCCCGTAGCAGCCACAAGAAAAGTTATGGCTAAGACAGGCTATAAGATTGAGGACTTCGACCTTATTGAGGCAAATGAGGCCTTTGCTGCACAGTCAGTTGCAGTGGGACATGACCTTGGCTTTGATATGGACAAATTAAACGTTAACGGCGGTGCAATTGCTCTCGGACATCCTGTTGGATGTTCAGGTACCAGAATCCTTGTTACCCTTCTTCACGAGATGGAGAAGAGAGACGCCAAGAAGGGCCTTGCAACCCTTTGTGTAGGCGGCGGCATGGGATGCGCAGCCATCGTTGAGAGAGATTAATAACAAATATTTGGAATCGGGGGCTTTGACCCCCGATTTTTATGTTTTTACCACAATATCTAGTGGTTGACGGTCATAACGTAATTCCTGTAAAATAACAAGTGTTATAATGAAAAAATGGTCAGGGGACTTAGGAGGTATATTATGGCTAGAAAAGAGTCAATCACTATCAATGACATTTTAAACACCGGCTTTGAAATGGCGAAAGAAGAGGGTATCAGAAATGTCACCGCAAGAAAGGTGGCAGCCAAGGCCGGATGTTCGACTCAGCCTATTTTCAGGGTCTACAAAAACATGGAGGAGTTATGGACTGCGGTATACGGAAAGGCATGTGAATGCTTTGAGGAGTTTTATCGCGGTTTTGACAAGAAGAGCGGAACACCCTTTGTTGATTTGGGAATGGCTTACATTTCCTTTGCGATGAAATATAAAAATCTTTTCCTTCTCCTTTTTGTTGAAGACGTGGGTGTTGGCAAGTCCTTATATGAGGTACTTAACGGTACTGAGGGCAATGTAATAAAGGAGATTAATGCGGCCAAAAATCTTGGATGCTCCAAGCCCCAGGATATGTTTATGCGTATGTGGATTTTTATCCATGGTGCTGCCTGCATGAGCTTAAAGGGAGACTATGATTTAAGCCTTGAGGAGACAGGAAAACTTTTGGAGGAATCCTACAACAGCTTTGCCGCTAACTTATAAATTTTAAGGAAGATTTTATGGATATAAATACAGATATTATCACCAGGATAAAACAGATGTATCCCACCATGAGCAAGAGCCACAAAAGGATTGCGGGATATATTACAGATCATTACGATCAGGCCGTATTCATGACGGCAGCCAAACTTGGAAGCGAACTTGATATCAGTGAATCCACCGTTGTAAGATTCGCTGCGGGAATAGGGTATGAAGGATACCCTCAGTTTCAGAAGGCCCTTGAGGACTGGGTTAAGGGACAGCTTAACTCTGTTCAGAGAATCGGCGTAAAATATGCGGGAAGAAGCCAGTCTGAGGTGTTAACCAGTGTTCTCAACGCAGATATTGAGAAGATCCAGGACACCATCGTCAATCTGGATACCGAAGCTTTTTCCATGGCGGTGGATATCATTCTTAACGCCAAGAACGTTTATATAATGGGAATCAGAAGCTGCGAACCTTTGGCAAGCTTTCTTCATTTCTACTTAAACATGATAAGAGGAAACGTGTACCTCCTTAACACCACAAGTGTTACGGAAACCTTTGAGCAGATGATTAGAATCGACTCAAAGGATGCCTTTATCGGTATCAGTTTCCCCAGATATTCCATGCGTACTTTAAAGGCCATGGAATTTGCAAACGACCGTAATGCAAAGGTTATTGCCATCACAGATTCACAGCATTCGCCTATGAATCTGTACTCAAGCTGCAACCTTTTTGCAAGAAGCGACATGGTTTCAATCGTTGACTCTTTAGTAGCTCCTTTAAGCCTTATAAACGCTCTTGTTGTAGAGCTTTGCCTAAAGTGTCCCGACGAGGTCAAAAAGAGCCTTACAATGCTTGAACAGACCTGGAACAACTATCAGGTTTACCTTAACGATGAAATTGATTTCATCGACGAGGAGCCTATGCTGAATTACCCTTTAAAGAAGGAAGATGCCGGTGATTTATGATGTTTGCGTTATAGGCTGTGGCGCAGCCGGAATGATGGCGGCCTATGCTGCCGCTTCATCGGGATTTAAGACCATAGTTCTTGAGAAAAATGAAAAGGCGGGAAAGAAGATTTACATTACGGGAAAGGGCAGGTGTAATGTTACCAATGCCTGTGATGTTACGGAATTCTTTTCCCATGTTATTTCCAATGAAAAATTCCTCTACAGCAGTATCTACGGATTTCCTGCCACTGAGGTTATGAGCCTTATCGAAAGCTACGGATGTAAGTTAAAGGTTGAAAGAGGAGAGAGAGTTTTCCCTGTTTCTGACCATTCATCCGACATAATTAAGGCAATGGTAACTGCCTTAAAGGATAAGGACGTTGAAATAAGATTCAACACGGAAGTTATTGATATATTAAGTGAAAACGACGAAGAAGGTAACTGCGTTGCCACGGGAGTCAAGCTAAAGGATAAGACCAAACTGACCGCAAAGAAGGTGATTGTGGCCACGGGAGGATTGTCCTATCCCTCCACAGGTTCCACAGGAGACGGCTACAGATTCGCTGAGAAATTCGGCATGAAGATAGTTCCCACAGCCCCCTCTTTGGTGGCCTTTGAAACAAGGGAAAAGTGGCCTTCGGAACTGATGGGCCTAAGCCTTAAAAATGTTTCCGTTGACTTGAAGGATAAGGCTACGGGGAAGAATATATATAACGGTTTTGGGGAAATGCTTTTTACGCATTTCGGTGTAAGCGGCCCCTTGATTCTTACCGCCAGCTGTTATTACGTGAAGAAATTCAGAGGCAGAGAAGCAAATCTTACAATTGATTTAAAGCCTGCCCTTGATGAGGAAACTCTTGATAAAAGACTTGTCAGAGAGTTTGAAGAAAACAGAAACAAGAATTTCGCCAATGCTGTTGGAGGATTGTTCCCCGGTAAATTAATCCCGGTAATGGTTAGACTGTCGGGGATTAAGGGTGAGAAAAAGGTTCATGAGATAACAAGGGAAGAAAGACTTTCATTTGTTAAGCTCATTAAGAATCTTCCTCTTACGGTGTATAAGACCGGAGATTTCAACGAAGCGGTCATTACCCAGGGCGGAATAGACGTGAAGGAAATTAACCCTCACACAATGGAATCAAAGAAAGTTAAGAATCTGTTTTTCGCAGGCGAGGTTTTGGACGTGGATGCGCAGACGGGAGGGTATAACCTTCAGATTGCGTGGTCAACAGGCCATCTTGCCGGAGAATCATGTTAGGAGAAATATATGGGATACAGTATTGCAATCGATGGACCTGCAGGAGCAGGAAAAAGTACAATCGCTAAGAAAATAGCAAAGGATGAAGGCCTTATCTATGTTGATACCGGCGCAATGTACCGCGCCATGGGTATTCATCTTTTAAACAACAATATATCAGGTGATGATGAAGCAGCCATAAGCGCAGAGTGCAAGAATGCGGACATAACAATTAAATACGAGAACGGTGAACAGCAGGTTTATCTTAACGGTGAGAATGTAACCGGAAGGCTTCGCACAGAGGAAGTGGGAAATATGGCTTCAAAGTGCAGTGTTTTTGCGGCCGTAAGAACCAAACTTGTGGAGCTTCAGCAGAAGCTTGCGAAAACCGCGGATGTCATCATGGATGGCAGAGATATAGGAACTGTGGTTTTACCTGATGCAAATGTTAAGATTTTCCTTACAGCGAGCAGTGCAGTGAGGGCCAAGAGACGTTTCGATGAGCTGGTGGCCAAAGGCGAGAATCCCGATATCGACGCAATCGAAAAGGACATTATCGAGAGAGACAAGAGAGATATGACAAGGGAGAATTCTCCCCTTAGACAGGCGGAAGATGCCATTCTTGTTGATACCTCATACATGAACATTGATGAAGTGTGCAAAACCATTGAAGATATAGCGCACGAGAAGGGCGGAAGAGCTTAGTGGAAGTTAAGTTGGCTAAGTCCTTAGGTTATTGCTTCGGAGTCGAGAGAGCGGTTGAAAAGGCCTATTCTCTTCTTGATCAGGGCAAAAAGATATATACCTACGGACCGATTATTCACAACGAAACCGTTGTGTCGGACCTTGAGAAAAAAGGTGTCGAAATAATTGAATCAATTGATGATATTGCTAAGTTAAATGAGGGCAGTGTGGTTATCAGAGCCCACGGAGTCTCGAAAGCGGTGTATGACGCTTTGGAGGAAAAGGGACTTGAAATTATTGATGCCACATGTCCCTTTGTAAAACGCATACACAATACCGTATCAAAGGAGAGCGAAAACGGCGCAGACATTGTGATTGTGGGAAATGCCGGGCACCCGGAAGTTCTGGGAATCGTTGGATGGTGCGAGAATGGCGCAACTGTCATAGAAAGCGAAGAAGAGGCTGAATCCTACACAAACGAATCCGGAAGAAAAATCTGTATAGTTTCGCAGACGACTTTTCAAGCCGAGAAATTTCAACATATAGTTGAAATTATTCAGAAAAAAGGGTACAATGTTATTGTTGTGAACACTATATGTAATGCGACGGAAGATAGACAATTGGCAGCTGAGGAATTGGCAACCGAAGCTGATGCAATGATTGTCATCGGGGGGATGAACAGCTCTAACACGAAAAAGTTATTTGAGATATGTCGCAAAAGATGCGTGCACACATATTTTATTCAAACACTGGATGACTTGCATTTAGAACTACCTAAATCAGTTCGGCTGGTGGGAATTACTGCAGGGGCCTCGACCCCAAACAAAATCATTGAGGAGGTTCAAAATTATGTCAGAATTAACTTTTGAACAAATGCTTGAGGAATCATTTAAAACAATACATGCAGGAGAGGTAGTTGAAGGTAAAGTCATCGATGTTAAACCCGACGAGATTATCGTTAACATTGGATACAAAGCTGACGGTATTCTTCCCAAGAACGAATACAGCAACGATTCAAGCATCGACTTGACCACCGTTGTTAAGAAAGACGATCCTATCACTGTTAAAGTCGTTAAGGTTAACGACGGTGAGGGACAGGTTCTTCTTACATACAAGCGTCTCATTGCTGATCAGGGAAGTGAGAGAATCAAAGAAGCATTTGAGAATCACGAAGTACTTAAGGCTACAGTTGCTCAGGTACTTGAGGGCGGCTTAAGCGTAGTAGTGGATGAGGTAAGAATCTTTATCCCCGCAAGCCTTGTATCAGACACATACGAGAAGGATCTTTCCAAGTATGCGGGACAGGAGATTGAATTTGTTGTAAGCGAATACAATCCCAGAAGAAGAAGATATATCGGCGACAGAAGACAGCTTCTTACAGCTAAGAGAGAAGAGGCTCAGAAGGCTTTATTCGAGAAGATTAAAGTTGGTGATGTTGTTACCGGTACAGTTAAGAATGTAACCGATTTCGGCGCATTTATAGATCTTGGCGGAGCAGACGGACTCCTTCACATCTCAGAGATGAGCTGGGGAAGAGTTGAGAATCCCAAGAAGGTATTCAAGGTTGGTGACGAAGTTAAAGTCTTCATCAAGGAGATTTCCGGAACCAAGATTGCTCTTTCATGCAAGTTTGATGATGCTAACCCTTGGAAGGATGCAGCAAAAGAGTATGCTGTTGGCAACGTAGTAACAGGTAAAGTTGCAAGAATGACAGATTTCGGTGCATTCGTTGAAATTAAGGAAGGTGTTGACGCACTTCTTCATGTTTCACAGATTTCCAAAGATCATATTGACAAACCTTCAGATGTATTGAAACTCGGCGATGAAGTAACAGCTAAGATTGTTGACTTCAACGAGGCTGACAAGAAGATCAGCTTAAGCATTAAGGCTCTTTTAGCTCCCGAACCTGAAAAGGAAGAAGCTAAGGAAGAGGATGATGCAGATGAAGTTTCTGTAGACATCGATGCAGTTATTGCTGCAGAGGCAGAGGAAGCTAAAGAAGAGAACTAAAGCTTTAAATAATTGATTTTCTGCGAGGAGGATTTGTTATGGCTTTTGATTACGAGTATTTGGTTAAGGCTGTTTATGATCTTACTAAAATAGATTTGAACTCTTACAAAGAGAAACAGATGAAGCGCCGCATCGACGCGCTGATTTCCAAGAACGGTGTCAAGGGGTATGACAAGTACGTAGAATGTCTTAAGACCAATAAGGATATGTTTGATGAGTTCATCAACTACATAACCATTAACGTGTCTGAATTCTATCGTAACCCTGACCAGTGGCAATTGCTGGAGAAAGATGTTCTTCCTAAGCTGATTAAGAAATATGGTGAGAACCTTAAGATTTGGAGTGCAGCCTGTTCCACAGGTGATGAGCCATACACATTGGTTATGGTGCTCTCAAAGTTCATGCCTCTTAACAAGATTAAGATTTTTGCCACAGACCTGGATAAGACGGTTATCGGAAAAGCAAAGGTTGGTCTCTACAATGAGAAGAGCCTTGCCGGACTTCCCAAGGAATTTAAGGATAAGTATTTCACGAAGATTGGTACTTCCTATCAGATCTCTGATGAGATTAAGTCACGTGTTGAATTTAAGGAACACAACCTTTTAAGAGATACATATCCTACAAACTATCACCTGATTGTTTGCAGAAACGTTCTTATCTACTTCACAGAGGAAGCCAAGGATGAGGTATTTAAGAAGTTCTGTCAGGCCCTTGTCCCCGGAGGTTATCTCTTCATCGGAAGCACCGAGCAGATTATCAACCATAAGGAATTGGGATTCGACAGACAAAGTTCATTCTTCTATGTGAAGCCCGAGAAATAAAACAAATAATAAAGCGGTGTGATTCAAATGAATCGCACCGCTGTTTTTATGCCTTTATGCCTGACCCTGTCCCAATCCGATGTAGGTTAAGATGTGGGTGGCGTATCCGGAGAACAGTTCCCTGTTCTTTTTAATTTCATCCGTCAATTCGAAATACATATCCTTTGAAAGGTAATCCTCCTTGAAGAAGGGAGTGATTATGGGCTCCCATTCGGGTATGTATGTGGAAACTCTTCTTGTATAACAGTTGGAAGCCTTTGCGGGGATCCGGTGGTCCTTATCTACAAAACCTGCAACTGATTTATGGAGAGCCACGTCTTCATCGGGAAGATAGTAGTAATCCTTATAATTGGAGTAGAAGTATTTAAGCTCTTTCTCCACAATGGGCACTTTGATAACAACCTCACCGTTCTTGGCGGAGAAGTAGCAGCCCTTTCCGGAACCGCTTATGGGTGTGGGAATATCCGAAGGAATCTTGGCAGTCATAACAAGTTCCCGACATTCCTCTCCATGAACGTTGGTGTAGGTGTTGGCCTGGGCGGCCACTACCGTAAGAGGACCTGCAAATAAATCGAAATAGTTCAACATGGGAAGAATGGCCAGCATTCCCAAAAGGTCATCTCTGTTATGAAGGAAGAGATCGTTCTCCTTGTCAGGGTCGTGATCTTTTACATATGCGTGGTAAACGCCAATCAAATCGCCGCCGCTATAGGGGTCTTCCCTGTGGATTCCCAGAAACTTTTCGATGGTTTTCTGCTTGCAGTTTGGAAGCTTAAGCATGGACTTGTAGGGATTGATTCTTCTGTAGAGATCGACTCCTTCAAGACGCTCAAGAGCGTTTTCCATTTTATATTGTTTTGCTTTTTCTTTTAAGAACGGAATATCAAAATTGTTTCCGTTAAAGTGTACCAATACCTTAAATGAAGATGAGAAAGTAAAGAAAGCAGAAAGTACATCCTTTTCCGACTCATATGTATCGGCCATAAACTGGGTTATCACGTAACCTTTGCCGTTATTCCATACACAGCCGATGAGGTATAAAGCAGAACCTTTGGCTGTAAATCCGGTTGTTTCGATGTCGACAAAAAGGATATCCTTAGGGTCAGCTATCTTCTCAACAGGATAGCTTAATTTGTAGTCACTAAGAAATATTTCCCTTTTTTTCATTATAGAAAATCCTTCCTAAAATTCGGTCGCTAAGTGTTTTTATTATACCATAAATAGAGTATAATAAAAAAGATGTTTGACTTTTTAAGAAAGAGGGATATCTATGGCAAGACTTACATTTAAAGGCGGTATTCACCCTTATGACGGTAAAGCCTTGTCCAAGGACAAACCCATAAGAGAGGTTTTGCCCAAGGGCGATTTGGTATATCCGGTTTCACAGCATATAGGTGCACCCGCAACCCCCATAGTGGCCAAAGGCGACAGAGTGTTAAGGGGCCAGATGATAGCCGAAGCAAGCGGCTTTGTTTCTGCGCCAATTTATTCGTCGGTTTCAGGCACTGTGAAATGTATTGAACCCAGAAGAGTGGTTACAGGAGATTTAATAAACAGTATCGTCATTGAGAATGACGGATTGTACGAAGAAGTTGAATACGATGCAGGGAAGGACCTGGATGACTATTCAAAAGAAGAGATTATTGAGAGGGTTAAAAAGGCAGGAGTTGTTGGAATGGGCGGCGCAGGATTTCCTACGTTTATCAAGCTTTCCCCCAAGGACCCCGATGCTATCGATTATTGTATAGTCAACTGTGCAGAGTGTGAACCTTACCTTACCAGTGACTACAGAAGAATGATTGAGGAGCCTGAGAAGGTTGTTGAAGGACTGAGAGTTATGTTACGACTCTTTGACAATGCCCACGGAATTCTTGCGGTGGAGGACAATAAACCCGAAGCCATAAGAAAGCTTAAAGCCATTGTAAAATCAGACCCCTTAATCTCAGTTAAAGCCCTTAAGACCAAATATCCTCAGGGCGCTGAGCGTCAGCTTATATATGCAACCACAGGACGAAGCATCAACTCCAAAATGCTTCCTGCAGATGCAGGCTGCGTTGTTGATAACGTTGATACCGTTGTTGCTATCAGAGCTGCAGTTCTGGAAGGCAAGCCTTTGATGGAGAGAATTGTTACCGTAACAGGTGATGCGGTGGCAGATCCCAGAAACTTTAAGGTGCATATAGGAACCAATTACAGCGAACTTATCGAAGAGGCCGGCGGTTTTAAAACAGAGCCTGTTAAGATTGTATCCGGCGGTCCCATGATGGGATTCGGAATATTTGATTTGGATCTTCCCACAACCAAGACAGCCAGTGCGCTTTTGGCTCTTACAAAGGATGATGTGTCCGAGATGGAGCCTACAGCCTGCATCAACTGCGGACGCTGTGTTGAGGCCTGCCCCGGAAACGTCGTTCCCAAGTTCCTTGCTGAATTTGCGGAGAACGGTGATGAGGAAGCATTCATAAAGAATAACGGAATGGAGTGCTGCGAATGCGGATGCTGCAGTTTCATCTGTCCCGCCAAAAGACCATTGACCCAGGCTATTAAGTCCATGCGTAAGATTTGCCTGGCTAAGAAAAAGAAGTAGGAGGAGAAGACATGAGCATGATGAAAGTATCATCCAATCCCCATGTCAGGTCAAAGGAATCTACAAGTTCCATTATGCTTCTTGTAGTTTTGGCTTTGCTTCCTGCTTTCGGATTTGGAATTTATAATTTCGGCATTATGGCTGCCGTACACGTGCTTATAACAGTAGCAGCCTGCGTGCTTACAGAATTTGTTTTTAATCTTATTATCAAAAAGAAACAGACAGTTTCGGATTTGTCTGCAGTTGTAACAGGTATGCTTTTGGGACTTAATCTTCCCGTGGGAGCACCCTGGTGGATCGGAATCCTTGGAGGTATTTTTGCGATTCTTGTTGTCAAATGTCTCTTTGGAGGCCTTGGAGAGAACTTTATGAACCCTGCTTTGGGTGCAAGATGCTTCCTGGTTATTTCCTTCCCTGCAATCATGACAAACTTTAACTGTGATGCATATTCGGGAGCAACACCTTTGGCCCTTCTTAAGAGCGGCGCAGAGGTTAACATCCTCGATATGGTAATAGGAAGAACCGGCGGTACCATTGGTGAAACCAGCGTAATCGCCATTGTGATCGGTGCCTGCATTTTGCTTGCAACCGGAGTTATAGACCTTAGAATTCCGGGTTCATACATTGTTACTTTCGTAATCTTTGTTGTAATCTTTGGAGGTTATGGATTCAACCCTGCGTATATTGCGGCACAGCTTTCAGGTGGCGGACTTATGCTCGGAGCATTTTTCATGGCCACAGATTACGTAACACGCCCTGTCACCGTGAAGGGTCAGTATGTATACGGAATTATTCTTGGTATCCTTACAGGCATATTCAGGATTTTCGGACCTTCTGCAGAGGGTGTTTCCTATGCGATTATATTAAGCAACCTGCTTGTTCCTTTGATTGAGAAATGGACCATGCCCAGGGCGTTCGGAGTAGGAGGTAAGAAGCATGAATAAGAGAAGCGACTTACAAAATCTTCTTCACGATGCCGGAATTTTGGTTGCCATTACATTGATAGCAGGAATTCTTCTTGGCCTTGTATATTCAGTTACCAAGGAACCCATCAGATATCAGGAAGAGCTGGCATTACAGAATGCATGCAAGGAAGTGTTTGCTGGAGCAACATCTTTTGAAGACTATGATTATGACCTTGAGAAAGCCAACTCTGTTATTGCAGCCGGAGGATATGGCAAAGTGACACTCAGCGATACAATAAGGTGTGCGCTTGACGGAAACGGCAACCCCATAGGTTACGTTTTGACCGTTACATCCTCAGAGGGTTACGGCGGAGACATTAAGTTTACTATGGGTATCAAAAACGACGGAACTCTCAATGGAATCTCCATCCTTGATATTTCCGAGACTGCAGGTCTTGGTATGAGAGCGGATGAAGTTCTGAAACCTCAGTTCTTTAATAAAAATGTTGAGAAGTTTGAGTATACCAAATCCGGTGCCGTTATGGATAATCAGATAGATGCCATAAGCGGAGCAACAATTACCACCAATGCGGTAACCAATGCCGTTAACGGCGGATTATACTTCTTCTCGCAGGAATTAAAGGAGGTGGAGTAAATGAATAAGATAGGTGAACGTTTATTTAACGGTATTATTCGAGAAAATCCCACCTTCGTACTGATGCTTGGTATGTGTCCCACCTTGGCGGTAACCACATCAGCAATCAACGGACTTGGAATGGGTCTTTCCACAGCGGTGGTTCTGGCTTTAAGTAATGCCATTATTTCCGCATTAAGAAATATCATCCCTGACAAAGTCAGAATACCTGCATTTATCGTTGTAATTGCTTCATTCGTTACAATGGTGCAGTTACTGATTCAGGGATATTTGCCTTCATTATATGCGAGCCTTGGAATCTATATTCCTCTTATTGTTGTTAACTGTATTATCCTTGGAAGAGCCGAGGCATACGCTTCAAAGAACCCTGTGATTCCTTCATTCTTCGACGGTATCGGTATGGGCCTTGGATTTACCCTGGCACTTACCATAATCGGTGCAGTAAGAGAACTTTTGGGAAGCGGAGCGGTATTTGGAAATACAGTAATGCCTGAAAGCTTTACACCAATCGGAATCTTTGTCATGGCTCCCGGTGCATTCTTTGTTCTTGCGGCTCTTACCGCAGCTCAGAATGCCATTAAGAATCATTACGAGTCCAAGGGCAAGAAGAGCAAGATCATTAACGTTGACGCCCTGGGAAGCGGCTGTGCAAGTGATTGCAGCGCCTGCGGCGAAATGGGATGTTCCTACAGACGGGAAGAAATGATCGTGGAGACCGAAAACGAGACGGTGGAAATCGTTGAAGAAGTTGTAGAGACAGACGATTTTGAAATAATAGACTTGGATAAGGAGGGGGATGAATAATGTTACAGATTAAAGATTTGTTGATATTAATGATTAGCACATCCCTTGTGAGCAACGTTGTACTCAGCCAGTTTTTGGGACTGTGTCCTTTCCTTGGAGTATCCAAGAAGACAGATACGGCACTTGGAATGGGAGTTTCGGTAATCTTCGTTATCACCTTATCAAGTGCAGTTACGGGAGTGATTTATAAATTCCTCCTGGTAAAATTCGGAATCGAATATTTAAGTACCATTGTATTTATTCTTGTAATTGCGGCTCTGGTTCAGTTTGTTGAGATGTTCTTAAAGAAATTTGTTCCTCCCCTTTACAAGGCCTTGGGTGTATATCTTCCCCTTATTACCACAAACTGTGCGGTACTTGGCGTAGCTTTAAATAACGTCCAGTATAAGTACGGTATTCTTGCGGGAATCGTAAACGGTCTTGGTACAGCAATCGGATTTACAATTGCTATCGTTATTCTTGCAGGATTAAGAGAGAAGATGGCCAGAAATCACATTCCGGGTCCCTTCAAGGGAATGCCTCATGTTCTGTTAACAGCAGGATTGATGGCTATTGCCTTCTGCGGATTCTCGGGATTGTTATAGGAGGTGGCTTATGGATATTTTGATGGGTATACTTAAAGCCGCCGGAATGGTTGGAGCCGTTGGAATATTTGTAGGACTATTCCTTGGAGTGGCAGCCATTTGGTTTAAGATTAAAGTCGATGAGAAGGAAGAGACTATTTTAGGCATTCTTCCCGGAAATAACTGTGGCGGATGCGGTTATCCCGGATGCTCCGGACTTGCAGCCGCAATTGCAAAGGGTGAGGCTCCTGTTAACCAGTGTCCCGTAGGCGGACAGCCTGTGGCTGACAAAATTGCTAAAGTTATGGGCGTGGAAGCAGAAGCCGGTGAGAAGATGGTGGCCTTTGTTAAGTGCCAGGGAGACTGTGAAAAAGCAGGACAGGACTACGATTATTACGGTATCGAAGACTGCAGAATGCTTTCCTTTGTTCCCAATGGCGGACCCAAATCCTGCAACAGCGGATGTCTGGGATTCGGCAGCTGCGTGAAGGAATGTCCTTTTGACGCCATTCATGTGGTAAACGGTGTGGCAGTTGTTGACAAGGACGCATGTAAGGCCTGCGGAAAGTGCGTTGCAGCCTGCCCCAAGAATCTGATTGAATTGATTCCCTACTCAGCACCCGTTACTGTGGCCTGCAGCTCAAAGGATAAGGGCCCTGTTACCATGAAGGCTTGCTCTGTGGGATGTATCGGCTGTGGAATCTGTGTTAAGAACTGCGGATCTGATGCGATTTCAGTTGCGGATTTCCATGCATCTATTGATTATTCCAAGTGTGTAGGCTGTGAAGCTTGTATGGAGAAGTGCCCTAAGAAAGCTATTGTGGCCCACTAAACATTAATGAAGAGATTTACCAAATCATTTATATCTTGTATTTTAATATGTTCATTGCTTCTTCTTTCAGGGTGCAGCTTATCGTCTAAGGATAAACCTGAGTCGGAAACCACGGAGAAAGTGTGGGAGGAGGTTGAAGTAAAACCTTCCACTTCTCCAAAGGAGCCCCAACAGGAGACGGAACCTGCGCCTGAAGAAGAGATTACTGAACCTGCGACGGTGATTCTTGGAGATGACAGACCGGAAATCTATCTTCCCTATCTGGAAGGAAAGAGAGTGGCACTGTTTTCCAACCAGTCCGGAATAGTTGGGGATGATGAGAGCAAGGGACATATTCTTGATGCCCTGATTGAAGAGGGGTTGGAGGTAAAAGCGATTTTTTCTCCTGAGCATGGTTTCAGGGGAATTGCCGATGCCGGAGCCGGAGTGGACAATTCTGTGGATGCCAAAACCGGAGTCCCTATTCTTTCCCTGTACGGGAACGGCCATTATCCTGATGATGAAAGTATGAACACCTTTGATGTTCTGGTGGTTGATATCCAGGACGTGGGACTCAGGTATTACACCTACTATATAACCATGTACTATCTTATGGAGGCCTGTGCCGAAAAGGGGAAGAGCGTGGTTATCCTTGACAGACCCAATCCCAACGGTTCATATGTTGACGGCGGAATCCTTAAGGACGATTATAAGTCCGGAGTTGGATTACTTCCGATTCCAACAGTTCACGGAATGACACTGGGAGAACTGGCACTTATGATAAACGGTGAAGGATGGCTTTCCACAGGAAAGAACAGCCTGGATCTTTCTGTGGTGCCCTGTGAGAATTATTCTCATTCCACAAGATACAGCCTTCTTAAGAATCCTTCCCCTAATCTCAAATCCATGAAGGCCATATATCTTTACACTTCAACCTGCTATTTTGAGAATACGGTTGTTACCGTGGGGAGAGGGACGGATTTTCCCTTTGAAGTTTATGGAAGCCCATATCTTGAGGGTGTAGAAGAAAATGATTTTACCTTTACTCCCATATCCATGGAGGGGGCGGCATCTCCTTTATATGAGGGACAGGTTTGCTACGGCAAGGATTTAAGAAATAAGAGCGAGGATGAGATAATCTCCGAGGGAATATGCCTTGATTATCTTATTGATGCTTACAACGATTATATGAGTACCGGGAACGAAGCGGATTTCTTCGGAAATCCGGACAAAGCGGGAAAATATTGGATAGATTATTTAAGCGGCTCGGATGAGCTTAGAAAGTGTATTGTATCCGGCATGACTTCGGAAGAAATAAAGGCCACCTGGGCCCAAGGGATTGCCGATTTTGGTAAGCAGAGGGAACCTTACCTGCTTTACGGGGATTGATGGATGTTTGCTACTGTTAAATGGATTATTATGGTTCTTGCCGTGGCGCTTTTTATGCGCCCGGCGTTTAAAAGAACTGAGCTAAAATATGTGGACGGAGGCTTCGGACTTTCATTTGGAATCGGAAGCGGTCTGTCCTTTCTTCTTGCCTGGTTTGTATGTGAGGTAACCGGGCTGCCTTTTGGAACCATAACTATGGTTTCAGCCTTTTTAATTCTTGCGCTTTCGCTTAATTTATACAGTTTCTTTAGGGACAAAGAGACTTTCGCTAATCTTTGGAGCAAAGAAGAACTTGTAAGATTTTTCCTCGGATTTATGGCTTTTTTAATCCTTTTTCTTTTTGCGGTTTGGGCAAAAAGCTACAGAGGAGGAATAGACGGACAGACCGAGAAGTACATGGATTTTGGAATCATGCAATCCATTTACAGGCAGGAGAGTGCATGGCCGGAGGACTTCTGGTTTGCAGGAGAAAAGCTTAACTATTATTTCTTAGGTCTTTCGGCATCGGTTTATCTTTCAAGGCTTTCCTTTGTTGATCCGGGTTACGGCTATAATTTCATGCTTTGCACACTTTTTGCCATGTCCTTACTTATGATCTTTGAGATTGTTTCATCATTGATTCTTGTCAGAAAGGGCAGCAAGGTTTCTGCATATGCGGGTGGAGTGGCCGGTGCCATGTGCAGTGTCCTTGCGGGAAACGGACACTATCTGATTTTTGGTGTATTCATTAAACTGATTAAGAAGATCCCCAAGGTTTCCGTGGACGTAAAGGATTACTGGTTCCCGGATTCTACGGTTTATATAGGAGCGAATCCCGAAGTGGAAGATTTCGGCAAGCATGAATTTCCGGGTTACACCATGATTCTTGGCGATTTACATGCCCATCTCGTAAATATGCTGTGGACCTTGCCTTTTCTCGCAATACTCATTGACTATGCCTTGAGAGACATGTCCAAAGAAAAGGGGTACAGACATTTTATAAACGGTCACATTATAATTATGGGCCTTCTTCTTGGACTTTTCAGAGGCTCCAATTTCTGGGATTTCCCCATTTATTATGTTATAGCAGGGGGAGTGATTCTTTTTACGGAGTTGTCTGCCCATGGAGTTAAAATATTAACCTTTGCAATGGTTCTTTTAAAGGGAGCTGTCATTTATGCAATAGCTTACCTTGGAACCCTTCCTTTCACTCTGCAGTTTAATAAGATGATTTCGGGTATTTATTTGGCCGAAAGACATACCTTGTTTTACAAGATGGTTATTCTGTGGGCCATGCCTTTTGTGGCTTCCGTTATTCTTGTTTTATGGATTATGGCGGAAAGAAAATTTTCTCTGAAGAAACTTACGAGAAGTGACCTGACCATAATAGCAATAACACTGTGCGCCATTGGACTTGTGCTGGTTCCTGAAGTGATTTATGTGAAAGATATATATGGTGATGATTATGCCAGATTCAACACCATGTTTAAGCTTACCTATCAGGCATATATCCTCTTTGGAATGGTATTCGGACTATTGCTTTCAAAACTGATCAATGGGAAAAAGTGGAGGGGCACTGCCTTTCTTTCCATACTGATTATTGTCCTATCGTCCTATACCTTCACATCAGGTAAGGTGTGGCTCTATAATAACAAAGATTTTGAAAGAGGTATTTCTGTTCTTAGTACAACTTTATCAGATGCAAATCCGGAAAAGAGTGCTATAAAGGAAGCCTGCGAGATCCTTTTAAATGACGACAGAAAGAACATAAGAATAATTGAAGCGGTGGGGGGAGACTATAAAGATACAAACCGTCTGTCATCCTTTACCGGAGTGCCTACAGTTGAAGGCTGGCCGGTTCATGAATGGCTGTGGCAGAACAGCTACGATCCTGTGGGAGCAAGGACAGAGGAGGTCAGGGATTTTTACGAGGGAAGCGATGTGGAAACGAAGATAGCGACTCTCGAGAAATATGATATTAATTACATCTTTGTAGGTCCAACTGAAATGGAGAACTACACTGTAAACCATGAACTCATTGCGGGATTGGGAGAGAGCGTTTTTGAAACACCGGAAGGATACAGATTAATAAAGGTGAAGTAGAAGAATAAAAGGGCATCCAACGGATGCCCTTAAAAATTATTTCTTAGTAGCTTTCTTAACAGCGGCAAAGGTCTTGTCACTTATAACATGTTCGATTCGACATGCATCCGCTGTTGCGGTTTCCTCATCCACCCCAATGGACATCAGAAGCTTTGAAATTACCGTGTGGCGTTCATAAATCTTCTCGGCAATGGCCCTTCCGGAATCCGTAAGAGTGATAAAACCATTCTTGTCGATTGATATGTAATTATCGGCTTTAAGCTTGGACATTGCGCGACTGACCGAAGGCTTGGAAAAGCTCATGGCATCGGCAACATCAATGGATCTGACATAGGAATTATTCTCGGACAATGTCAGTATTGTTTCCAAATACATTTCCCCAGATTCTTGCATAATAAATACCCTCCGTTTGAAGTGATAACAATGTTATTATATCATAAAAAAAATATTAAAAAAGGTATTGACAAGTTAGCCACGGCTAACTATACTAAGGGAGTAGGCGAAAGACCTACGAGATATTCCTTTTCAATATAATGATTTGTTTGCTTGGCAAAGGGACGAACTTATTGTTCGTCCCTTTGTTCATATGTGATTTTATACAATATATCCAAAATCATACCTACATATTGTACAGATTTTATCTCGTTAAAGCAATAAAGGTAGGCGCTATTATGGGGTTTGTTGTAAATTTGAATAAAAACTTCTTAATTTTAGGCAAAATGTGTTGCAAAACGCACAAACGTATGCTAATATCTACTTGTGTTAAAAATGAAGCTTCATAAAACGCCTAGGAGAAGAGAGCATGGCTACACCGCATGAGAAATGCGCACTGTTAGAATGTTTTTTTTTGCCCCAAAAACCACAAAACTTACCCTAAGGGAGGGCTTTTATGATGCAAAAGAGGACACCTTTCAGAGAGATATTGGCGGATACGCCGATTATCGCCGCCGTTAAGGATATGGAAGGGCTTGATAGCTGTCTTGACTCGGATATTCAGGTTATCTTTATTCTTTTCGGCGACGTGTGTTCTCTCCAGGAGATTGTTAAGAAGGTTAAGGATGCCGGGAAAATTGCCATGGTTCATATGGACCTGGTCAGCGGCTTTACGGGTAAAGAAATAGTTCTTGATTACATTAAGAACTTTACTCATGCCGACGGTATTATTACCACAAAGATAAATTTGATTAAATACGCCAAGCAAATTGGATTATATACAGTACTGAGATATTTTGTTGTTGACTCAATGGCTTTATCCAACATTGAAAAGCAGGTAGATCAGATTCAGCCCGATGTTATTGAAATCCTGCCGGGGATAATGCCAAACATTATAAAGAAGGTCAACAAAATCAGTAAAGTGCCGGTCATAGCGGGGGGGCTTATAGCAGATAAGAAAGATGTTATGACGGCGCTGAAAAACGGTGCGGTCGCCATTTCGGCGACCAGCCCCGATGTTTGGTTTATGTGATTCTAAGCCATGGTGGCTTTGAATAATAGAGAAGGAGGAATAGTAAATGGCAAAGTATGTAATGGCTATTGATGCCGGCACAACAAGCAACAGATGTATCCTGTTCAATGAAAAGGGTGAAATGTGCTCTGTAGCTCAGAAAGAGTTTACTCAGTATTTCCCTAAGCCGGGGTGGGTTGAGCATGATGCAAATGAAATCTGGGCTACACAGTATGGGGTTTGTGTAGACGCCATGAAGAAAGTTGGGGCTACAGCTGCTGACATTGCTGCCATTGGTATCACCAATCAGCGTGAGACCACAATTGTTTGGGATAAGGAAACAGGAGAGCCTATCCATCATGCAATTGTTTGGCAGTGCAGACGTACCTCAGAGTATTGTGATTCCTTAAAGGATAAGGGTCTGACAGACAAATTCCGTGAGAAAACAGGTCTCGTTATCGATGCTTACTTCTCAGGAACAAAGGTAAAATGGTTACTTGATAACGTTGAGGGGGCCAGAGCGAAAGCTGAAGCCGGCAAGTTGTTATTCGGTACCGTTGATTCCTGGCTTATCTGGAAACTTACAAAGGGTAAAGTTCATGTAATTGATTACTCAAACGCTTCCAGAACAATGCTCTTTAATATCAAAGAGCTTACATGGGATAAGGAAATCCTTCAGGAGCTTAACATTCCTGAGAGCATGCTTCCTACACCCAAACCTTCAAGCTGTGTTTACGGCGAGACAGATCCTGAGTTATTCGGAGCACCCATTAAGATTGCAGGTGCTGCAGGTGACCAGCAGGCTGCTTTGTTCGGACAGACCTGTTACACAGCAGGTGAAGCTAAGAACACCTATGGTACAGGTTGCTTCTTGCTTATGAACACAGGTGAGAAGCCTGTTTACTCCAAGAATGGACTTGTTACCACAATCGCATGGGGACTTGACGGAAAAGTTGAGTACGCATTGGAGGGTTCAGTATTCGTAGCAGGCGCAGCTATTCAGTGGTTACGTGATGAGTTAAAGGTAATCGAGACATCACCTGATTCTGAGTACTTTGCAGGCAAGGTTAAAGATACTAACGGATGTTATGTTGTTCCTGCTTTCACAGGACTTGGTGCACCTTACTGGGATCAGTATGCAAGAGGATGTATTGTAGGCTTAACCCGTGGTGTTAACAAGAATCACATTATCCGTGCAACCCTTGAGTCCTTGGCATATCAGGTAGCTGACGTTACCGCAGCTATGCAGGCTGACTCCGGAATTAACCTTTCTGCTTTGAAGGTTGACGGTGGCGCATGTGCCAACAACTTCTTAATGCAGTTCCAGGCAGACATTATCGGTGCACCTGTTAACCGTCCCGTTTGCGTTGAGACAACAGCTATGGGTGCTGCATACCTTGCAGGTTTGGCAGTCGGTTACTGGTCAAGCAAGGATGATGTTAAGAAGAACTGGGCATTTGACAGAATCTTCAAACCTGAAATGAGTGCAGCTGACAGAGAAGAGCATATTAAGGGATGGAAGAAAGCAGTTAAGTGTTCATTTGGCTGGGCAAAAGAAGACTAAGACGACTACATATTAATAATTAGGGGGTATTAATTTATGCAAGCTTATTTATGTGAGTTTATAGGAACAGCTATGCTCGTTCTTTTGGGCGATGGCGTATGTATGAGTGCAACATTAAACAAGTCCGGATTTAAGGGAAGCAATTCTGTTTATATCACAATCGGATGGGGCCTCGCAGTTATGGTTCCCGCATTCATGTTTGGATATTCAGGAGCAAGCTTTAACCCTGTTCTTACAATTGCTCTTGCAGTAGTAGGAAACTTTGCCTGGGCTCAGGTTCCGGGGTATATTGTTGCTCAGATGTTAGGCGGCTTCGTAGGCGCTTCCATTCTTTCAATTGCTTACAAGGATCACCTTGATGCAACAGAGAAAGAGGGCGGTTCAACTCTTGGTTGCTACTGTACAGCTCCTTCAATCCCCAACGCTCCCAGAAACGTATTCCAGGAAGCTGTTGCTACATTTGTTCTGGTATTTGCAATTCTTGCAATCCCCGGCGCATATGCACTTCCCAACTTCGCAGTATTCGGAATCATCATGGCCTGCGGTATGTCCTTCGGTGGTTTGACAGGATACGCAATGAACCCTGCAAGAGACCTTTCCCCTCGTATTGCTCACGCTGTATGGCGTAAGGGTGACAACAACTGGGGATATTCATGGATTCCTGTAGTTGGTCCTTTACTTGGTGCACTTTGCGCAGGTTTACTTTGGAAGGTTGTTCCTTTCTTCCATATGTAATTTGTGATATAATGTAACTAACTAATTAAATAGTTATTGCGCGAGAGATGAGTCAGGCAATTAGCAGGCAGAGAATGCCGGCTTATTGTCTGACCCTTTCTTTTTAAAGAAAGGGCAAAGAATCGGTTTATAGAAAAGAAAAGGAGAGCGATAGAATGAAAGACATCGTTGTAATCGGTGCCGGTGTATCTGGCTGTGCGGTGGCCAGAGAACTGTCAAGGTACAAAGCAGATGTTCTGGTAATTGACAAGTGTGAGGACGTGTGCTGCGGAACTTCAAAGGCAAACAGTGCAATCATTCACGCAGGTTTTGACGCTGCAAAGGGTTCCCTCATGGCAAAACTAAACGTCAGGGGAAACGAGATGATGGATGAACTGGCTAAAGATCTGGACATTCCTTTCAAGAGGAACGGAGCTTTGGTTGTTTGCATGCACAAGGAAGACCTTCCGGGACTTAAAGATTTATATGACCGTGGCATTGCGAACGGAGTGAAGGAACTGAAGATTTTATCAAAGGAAGAAGTTCTTAAGATGGAACCTAACCTTAGTGATAATGTGGAAGGTGCTTTATATGCTCCCACCAGCGGAATTGTGTGTCCCTTTAACCTGACTATCGCTTTGGCGGAGAACGCAGCAGAAAACGGTGTCAGCTTCCAGTTTGATACGGAAGTTACAGACATTGAGAAGAAGGACGGATACTACGTTCTTAAGACCAACAAAGGCGATATAGAGACTAAATATGTAGTAAATGCCGCCGGAGTTTATGCTGACAAGATTCACAATATGGTAAGCGCAAAGAAGCTTACAATCGTTGCAAGAAGAGGAGATTATTGCCTCCTTGATAAGACCGTGGGTAATTATGTTTCAAGGACCATATTCCCTCAGCCTTCAAAGATGGGCAAAGGAGTTCTGGTTTCTCCCACAATTCACGGAAACCTTATTGTGGGTCCTACGGCCATTGATATTGATGACAAAGAATCCACCGCAACCACAAGAGAAGGACTTGATGATTTGATCAGTAAGGCAGGAGCTACAGTTAAAGCCCTTCCCATAAGACAGGTCATCACAAGTTTTGCGGGACTTCGTGCCCATGAAGCGGGACATGAATTTATTATTGAGGAAGTGGAGGATGCAAAGCAGTTTATAGACTGCGCAGGCATAGAGTCTCCCGGCCTTTCATCATCACCTGCCATCGGTGAGATGGTTGCAGACATTCTTAAGGGCCTTATGAATCTTGAGAAGAAGGAGAATTGGATTTCAAAGAGAAAAGGAATCCTTAATCCTGCTGATTTGTCCATAGAAGAAAGAAACAAACTCATTAAGGAGAATCCCGCATACGGAAATATTATCTGCCGATGCGAGAGTGTTACCGAAGGTGAGATTATCGATGCACTTCACAGAATTATACCTGCGAGAAGCCTTGACGGTGTAAAGAGAAGAACAAGAGCGGGCATGGGAAGATGCCAGGCAGGATTCTGCTCACCCAGGACAATGGAGATTATCGAGAGGGAGCTTGGAATTCCTCAGGAAGAAATCACCAAGTCCGGCGGTGAATCTAGGATTGTTGTAGGACGTACAAAGGAATAGGAGGGAACCACTATGAGAACAGTAGATGTATTAATTGTAGGCGGTGGCCCTGCCGGTCTTGCAGCAGCAGCGTCCGCTAAGAAGAATGGAATTGACAATATTCTTATTCTCGAAAGAGACAAGGAACTTGGTGGTATTTTAAACCAGTGCATACATAACGGATTTGGACTTCATACTTTTAAAGAAGAACTTACAGGTCCCGAGTATGCAGGACGATTTATTGACGAAGTTCTAAAACTTGGTATCGAGTATAAGCTTGGAACAATGGTTATGGACATCTCAAAGGATAAGGTTGTAACCGCCATGAATCGTGAGGACGGAATGTTTGAGATTCAGGCCAAATCCATCGTTCTTTGCATGGGATGCCGTGAGAGATCAAGAGGAGCCCTTAATATTCCGGGCTACCGTCCGGCAGGTATTTTCTCAGCAGGTACGGCACAGAGACTTGTGAACATGGAAGGATATATGCCCGGTAAAAAGGTTGTAATTCTCGGATCCGGAGACATAGGTCTTATCATGGCAAGAAGACTTACGCTGGAAGGCGCCAAGGTCCAGGTTGTTGCTGAGTTAATGCCTTATTCAGGCGGATTAAAGAGAAATATCGTTCAGTGCCTTAATGACTTTGATATTCCTCTTAAGTTAAGCCACACGGTTGTGGATATAAGAGGTAAGGAGAGACTTGAAGGCATAACCATTGCAGAGGTTGACGGCAAAGGCAAACCCATCCCCGGAACCGAAGAGGATTATGAGTGTGACACACTGCTTCTTTCCGTAGGCCTTATTCCTGAGAATGAGCTTTCAAGAAATGCCGGTGTTGAGATGGATCCCGTAACAAGCGGACCTGTGGTTAACGAAAGCCTTGAAACCAGCATCCCCGGCGTATTCGCGGCAGGAAATGTGCTTCATGTACATGACCTGGTTGACTATGTTTCCGAGGAGGCTACCAAGGCGGGAGCAAATGCAGCCAAGTTTGTAAGAGGAGAACTTAAAGAGTCCGGCAAGGAAATTAAGATTAATGCAGTTGACGGAGCCAGATATACAGTTCCCAGACATATCTGTCTTGATAACATGGAGGATATGCTTACCGTAAGATTCAGAGTGGGCGCAGTGTTCAAAGATTCCTTCATCAGCGTATATCTTAATGATGAGAGAGTTCAGCACAGAAAGAAAAATGTAATGGCACCCGGTGAAATGGAACAGGTTATCTTAAAGAAGGATCAGCTTGCGGCTTACCCTAATCTTGAGACAATCACCGTAAAGATTGAAAAGGAGTGATAGTGGCTATGGAGAAAAGAGAACTTACCTGTATCGGCTGTCCTCTGGGTTGTCAGATAACTGTTGAACTGGAGAATGGCGAAGTAAAGAGCATAACGGGAAACACCTGTGAAAAAGGGCGTATCTACGCTGAGAAAGAGGTTACAAACCCCACAAGAATCGTTACTTCAACTGTAAAGGTCCAAGGAGGTACAAAAGATTTTACCTCTGTAAAAACGAAATCCGACATTCCCAAATCAAAGATATTTGATGTGATGAAGGATATTAATAAGGCAGTTGCAAAGGCACCTGTTGCCATAGGTGATGTTATTATTGAGAACGTTGCCGGAACCGGTGTGGAAGTGGTTGCCACCAAGGCTGTTGACTAATATAAAGAAAGTCCTGTTATGCAGGACTTTCTTTTTTTGAAAAAGGGTGCTATAATCTGTATTCGGCGTAGAGAGAGTATTTTGAAGAAGGAATCGATTTGAATGGAAGCAGCTTACAGCGTATTTAGAGATTTAGCATTAATAGTTATATTTGCAAAGTTCTTCGGCCTTATTGCCAGAAGATGCAAGATGCCCCAGGTTGTGGGTGAAATCCTGGCAGGACTTTTGATTGGACCCTGTGTTTTAAACTGGGTTCAGCTTACAGATTATATATCAAAGACAGCCGAAATCGGTGTTGTTCTTTTGATGTTTGGTACGGGCCTGGGAACCAACTTACAGGACCTTAAGAAGGCGGGAGCGAAGGCCTTTGCCATTGCCTGCTCCGGTGTATTCATTCCTCTTGTTGGAGGAACATTGCTCTATTCCTGCTTTTACGGATTCTCTGCTGTTGGCAGCGAGCACTTCTATAAAGCATTATTTATAGGTACAATTATGACCGCCACAAGCGTTTCCATTACGGTTGCAACCTTGCAGGAACTTGGCAAAATCAGCACCTTTGTAGGAACCACCATTGTAAGTGCGGCTATCATAGATGACGTTATCGGTATCCTGGTTCTCACCTGCGTTGTAAGTGCGGGAACCTCAACCGGAAATATCGGAGGCGTATTCGCCAAGACCGGCTTGTTCATTGTATTCTCGGCAATTGTTGCCTTCGTGGGATACAAGATAATGAAGTGGTTCGACAACAGATACCCTCACACTCAAAGGGTACCTATCGTCAGCCTTGCTTTCTGCTTTGCCATGGCTTATATTGCTGAGGCACACTTTGGAATTGCAGATATCACAGGTGCATACATCGCGGGCGTAATTCTTTGCTCCATCCAGGATGCAGGTTATGTATCAAGAAAAATCGACATCAGCTCATATATGTTATTCGGCCCCGTATTCTTCGCATCCGTAGGACTTAAAACGGATATCAGCGGCCTCACACCGGAGATTCTTATTTTCTCCCTTTGCTTTGTAGCGGTGGCATTGGTTACAAAGATTGTGGGCTGTGGCGGCGTTTCTGCCCTTCTCGGATTCAGAGGACGAGACAGATTAAGAATCGGTGTCGGTATGATGACAAGAGGAGAGGTTGCCCTGATTGTGGCCCAGAAGGGATTGTCCGTGGGCTTGATAGAATCCATATATTTTGCTCCGGTTATTCTTTTGATACTGATAAGCTCGGTGGCAACGCCTATATGTTTGAAGGTTTTGTTTAAAGATAAATAAATGGTTCGGGAGAGGTCCGGACGTGCAGTTTGGGGACAGGCCCATTTCGCACATTTTTATGTGCAAAATGGGCCTGTCCCCAAACTGCACGTCCGCAATATTTGTACCTATTGACAACAAGAAAAACTGTGTTATAGTTGATATAGAACAAAGATAAAACCCAAGAAGAAATAAGGGGGTGAGTTTATGAATATATCGAAATTTACACAAAAAAGTATGGAAGCCGTCAACATGACGGAGAAACTGGCATATGAGTACGGAAACCAGGAGATTGAGCAGGAGCACCTTTTGTATGCGCTGCTCACCGTAGAAGACAGCCTGATTCTCAAACTTATTGAGAAGATGGAGATTAACACGGAGCACTTTGTTAATCACGTCAGAGAAATGCTCGATAAGAGAGTCAAGGTTCAGGGCGGCGAACTTCGAATGGGACAGGACCTTAACAGGGTCCTTGTGGAAGCCGAGGATGAGGCCAAGAGAATGGGGGACTCCTACGTAAGCGTGGAGCACCTTTTCCTTTGCATGATTAAGCATCCCAGCAAGACCATGAAGGAGTGCTTTAAGGAATATGGAATTACCTCTGAGAGATTTCTTGCAGCACTTTCAACTGTAAGAGGCAATCAGACAGTTAATTCCGATAACCCCGAAGCCACTTATGATACTCTTGAGAAATACGGTCAGGAGCTTGTTGATAAGGCAAGAAGAGAGAAGCTTGATCCCGTAATAGGACGAGATTCGGAAATCCGAAATGTTATAAGAATTCTTTCCAGAAAGACCAAGAATAACCCTGTGCTTATAGGTGAACCCGGTGTTGGTAAGACAGCCGTTGTTGAAGGCCTTGCCCAAAGAATTGTAAGGGGCGATGTTCCCGGAAACCTTAAGGATAAGAAGATATTCTCCCTTGATATGGGTGCCCTTGTGGCAGGCGCCAAGTACAGAGGCGAGTTTGAGGAAAGACTTAAGGCAGTTCTTGAAGATGTGAAGAACTCTGACGGACAGATAATTCTTTTCATTGATGAATTGCATACCATAGTGGGAGCAGGTAAAACCGACGGAAGTCTCGATGCCGGCAACATGCTTAAACCCATGCTTGCCAGAGGTGAGCTTCACTGTATCGGTGCCACAACCCTTGATGAGTACAGAAAGTATATCGAGAAGGATGCGGCCCTTGAGAGACGTTTCCAGCCCGTTATGGTTGATGAGCCTACGGTTGAGGATACCATCTCAATCTTAAGAGGTATCAAGGACAGATACGAGGTATATCATGGCGTAAAGATCATGGACAATGCTTTGGTAAGCGCCGCTACGCTATCAAACAGATATATAACAGACAGATTCCTTCCGGATAAGGCTATTGACCTGGTGGATGAAGCCTGCGCTCTTATTAAGACTGAACTTGATTCCATGCCTACTGAGCTTGATGAGATGCAAAGAAAAATCATGCAGCTTGAAATCGAGGAGACGGCCCTTAAGAAGGAGACAGACCATTTAAGTGCTGAGCGGCTTGAAATCTTAAGGAAGGAGCTTGCTGAGCTCAAAGAAGATTTTTCCGGAAAGAAAGCACAGTGGGATAACGAGAAGGAAAGCGTCAACAGAATTTCCAAAATCAGGGAGGAAATTGACGAGGTTAACAGCCAGATTCAGATTGCCCAGAGAAACGGTGATTATGAGAAGGCGGCAGAATTAAGCTACGGCAAACTGCCTGATTTAAAGAAAACTTTGGAAACTCTTGAAAACGAGTCCGGTAAGAAAGAGAATTCTCTGGTTCATGAGTGTGTTTCCGAGGATGAAATCACAAGAATTATCTCCAGATGGACCGGGATACCCGTATCCAAATTAACGGAAAGTGAGAGAAATAAAACACTTCATCTGGATCAGGTTCTCCATGAGAGAGTTATAGGCCAGGATGAGGCTGTAGAGAAGGTTACTGAGGCCATTATAAGGTCCAAAGCAGGGGTTAAAGACCCCGGCAAACCCATTGGTTCCTTCATGTTCTTGGGTCCTACCGGCGTGGGCAAAACAGAACTTGCCAAAACTTTGGCTCAGGCACTTTTTGACGATGAGAATAATATGGTTCGAATCGACATGAGTGAATATATGGAGAAGTTCTCCGTATCAAGACTTATCGGAGCGCCTCCCGGATACGTTGGATATGATGAGGGCGGTCAGCTGACTGAGGCTGTAAGACGTAAGCCTTATTCGGTTGTTTTGTTTGATGAGATCGAGAAGGCACATCCTGATGTGTTTAACGTGCTTTTACAGGTTCTTGATGATGGACGTATCACCGATTCCCAGGGCAGAACCGTTGATTTCAAAAACACCATTCTTATTATGACCAGCAATATCGGTGCCGGCTATCTTTTGGACGGAATCGATTCCGAAGGCAATATCTCGGAGGAAGCTAGGAAACAGGTTGAAGGAGATTTGCGTAATCACTTCAGACCCGAATTCCTTAACAGACTTGATGAGATAATCATGTTTAAGCCGTTGAGCAAGGACAACATTGGTGGTATCATTAACTTGGTTGTCGAAGATATAAACAGAAGATTGGCGGATAAGGAATTATCTGTGGCTCTTACTGACAAGGCTAAGGAATATATCGTAAACGAGGCTTATGATCCCATTTACGGAGCAAGACCTCTTAAGAGATTTATTCAGAAGCATGTTGAGACTTCGGCAGCTAAACTGATACTGGAAGATAAAGTTCATACCGGAGATGTCATCAGCATTGATGAGAAGGACGGTGAACTTGTGGCTTTGAGAGGATAATTATGCTGCCTGTTGATCCTGTAATGAGACTTAGTTTTATAAATCTTAAGCTGAGAGATTTCTACAAGAACCTTGACGACTTATGCGAGGATTTGGACATTGACAGGGCGGAGCTTGAAGAAAGCCTGGCAGCCATTGACTACCACTATGACGCCGATGCCAACAAATTCATATAACAACAAATCAGACAGGAATTCTAAAAAGGGTGTTCCCTTCGTTTATGACGGAGGGCTGCCCTTTTTTGCGTGTGTGCGGGATTACCTAAAGGATAACGGATATTCTTTTTCTATCTGCGGCGGTAATTATGGAGCCAAGTGCGGCAGATGTAAGGTCAGATTTGAGACAAACGCCCCTTTGCCTGATGCCATAGAAAGAAAACTTCTTACTGCGGATGAACTTAGAGATGGAGTGCGACTGGCTTGCAGAACCAATCCAAAGCCCTCATCCAAGGTCAGTATCTTATTTGGAAACAAAACGGAAATCGTAACAGGCTCCAAGGCGACGGAAGAGAATCGCATGCCTGACAGAGACGTTGTAGCCATCGATCTTGGGACTTCAACGGTGGCATTTAGCTACTGGGATTCAAAGCAAAAGAAGGAGAGGCTTTATAAAGCGGACAATCCCCAGATTAAATACGGTTCCGATGTGATTTCAAGAATAGATGCCGCAAAGAGACTTGGCAGAGAAGCCATATCAAATGAGCTTTGTGACTTTTTATATGAGGGACTAAAGGAAGTGACAGGGGGGCTTGCTCCAAAGAGTATTCCTGTTTATGTGGGCGGAAATACCATAATGCTTCATGTGCTTTCGGGTGAGGACTCAAGCGGACTTGGGGCTTATCCCTTTACACCGGCATTTCTGGATGAAAGAAAGATTACATATAAAGATGTGACTTTTACTTTGCTTCCGGGAATTTCATCCTTTGTGGGTGCCGATATAACGGCGGGCCTTATAAGCGAAGAAGTTCTTCCAATAAATGCAGAAAGCAGGGGAAAGTTATTTGTGGATCTTGGAACCAACGCAGAGCTGGCCCTTTGTACAGGGGAGAAGATTTATTGTACGGCCTGCGCAGCAGGCAGTGCTTTTTCTACAGATGCAGGAGTGGGAAGTGAGGGAATATCTGCCTTGGCAGTTCTTCTGAAAGAAGGCAAAGTTGACAGAACCGGTCTCCTTCTTGATGAAAGTGCCCCCATTACCCAAAAGGACATACGGGATATTCAGCTGGCAAAAGCGGCGGTAGCTACGGGAATAGAAATACTTCTTAATAAGTCCGGCCTTGAGTATAAAGACATTGAAAGTGTGTCCATAGCCGGCGGGTTTGGCTATTTTCTAAATGTCGATGACGCTGCAGCCATTGGCCTTATTCCTAAAGAACTAAAGGACAAAACTTACGCTTCCGGGAACACATGTTTGCGTGGAAGCCTGATTTATGATAAAGTAGAAAAAGAACTGAAAGACTTCAGGAAATCCTTTGTACCGATTGAATCTGCATTGGAAGAGGGATTTGATGATTTATTTATGAGACAGGTAGATTTCTGATGGATTTATTTGAGTATTCAAGAAGCTTAAATACAAAGAACGAGACACCTTTGGCTGCGAGACTTCGTCCCACGACCATTGACGAGGTGGTGGGACAGCAGCATATTCTTGGCAAGGATAAGCTTTTATATCGCGCAATTAAAGCCGATAAGCTAAGCTCCATTATCCTCTATGGACCTCCCGGAACAGGGAAGACTACAATAGCCAAGGTTATAGCCAATACCACCCAGTCTGAATTTACCCAGATTAACGCCACCATAGCCGGAAAGAAGGATATGGAGGATGTGGTTAACAAGGCCAAGGAAACCCTTGGAATGTATGGAAAGAAGACCATTCTTTTCATTGATGAGATACACAGATTTAACAAGGGCCAGCAGGACTATTTACTTCCCTTTGTGGAAGACGGAACCATTACACTTATAGGCGCAACAACGGAGAACCCCTATTTTGAGGTTAACGGCGCTTTGCTTTCAAGGTCCATTATCTTTGAACTTAAGCCCCTTGAAAAGGATGATATTAAAGAACTCATTAAGAGAGCGGTTTACGACAGCGAGAAGGGACTTGGTTCCTTTAAGGCTGATATAAGCGATGAGGCTTTGGAGTTTTTGGCCGATTTGTCCGGTGGAGATGCAAGGCATGCCCTTAACGCCATTGAGATTGGCGTCACAACCACGGACAGATCAGAAGACGGCATAATACATATAACTTTGGATGTGGCTCAGGAATGTATTCAGCGTAAGAAGATGAGCTACGACAAGAATGGTGACAATCATTATGACACCATTTCTGCCTTCATTAAGAGTATGAGAGGGTCAGATCCCGACGCTGCGGTATATTATCTGTCAAGGATGCTTCAGGCGGGAGAGGATGTTAAGTTTATTGCAAGAAGGATGATGATTTGCGCCAGCGAGGATGTGGGAAATGCAGATCCCATGGCTTTGGTGGTGGCCACCAGCGCGGCCCAGGCAGTAGAGAGAGTGGGAATGCCTGAATCTCAGATTATTCTCAGCCAGGCAGCTTCATATATTGCCTGTGCACCAAAGAGTAACGCTGCCTGCGTTGCGATTTTTGAGGCAAACGATGAGGTTCAAAGAAGTGGAAATCTTCCGATCCCTCCACATCTTCAGGACGCCCACTACAAAGGAAGTGAGAAATTGGGACACGGAACAGGATATAAATACGCCCATGATTACAAGAACAATTATGTGAAACAGCAGTATCTTCCCTATGAACTGGATGGCAAGGAGTTTTATAAACCAAGCGGTAACGGTTATGAAGTGAAGATTCGCGAACACTTTAAGAAGCTAAAGAAGGAAGCGGAAGAGTAGGTGCAGAATGGGGACAGGCCCCGACTGCACGTCCTTTGGGGATGTGCAATCGGGGCCTGTCCCCATTCTGCACCTAAAATAGGTTCTTAACTATATTAGAATATATTTCAGAGCTTTTCTCGGCCCAGTTATCACAAATTGATTTGGCTGTGGCCTCGTCGGGAACGGAGAGGGTGATTTTTACAATATCTTCGTTCCGTTCTCTTACCACGAGACTCGATTCGTAGTGTCCTGTGGTGGTCTTATAATAACTGCCCTTTACGGAGTTTTCATCCCTGATGGTAATTGCATTGGTGTTCAGGTAATTAATGATATCATTTCGGATATCCTTATTAATCCTTTTCTCGAAGAAGGAGACTGTCTGTCTTCCTTCAGGAGTTATGGATAAATAAGTTCTCTTGCCTGATGCGGTTGATTCCACCAGATTATCTTCAATCAGTTCACTGAAGGTGGTCTGGACTGTAAGGTAATCAGTAAGATTGTTATCCTGGATAAAATCGCTTATCTGAACCTTTGTCAAAGGCTCCTCAGACTTATTTAGCATGTAAAGGACAATGAGTTTATATAAAGTATCTAGTGCTGCGGGTTTGGAAGCCATTTTTAACCTCTGACAATCTTTGCTTTTACTGCTTCGGACACAGCCTCTGCAACCTTGGGATTAAAGGGCTCGGGCATAATGTTGTCTTCGTTTAATTCATCATCCGAAACAAGAGAAGCGATTGCAAGAGCGGCAGCCATCTTCATGTTTTCGGTAATCTGTCTTGCACGTCCTTCAAGAGCACCTTTGAAAATGCCGGGGAATGCAACAACGTTGTTAATCTGATTGGGGAAATCACTTCGACCGGTACCGATAATTCTTGCGCCGGCAGCTTTGGCTACATCAGGCATGATTTCGGGAACGGGATTGGCCATGGCAAAAATAATGGCATCCTTGTTCATGGTCTTAACCATATCGGCAGTAACAACTCCGGGAGCAGAAACTCCGATAAATATGTCAGCGCCCACAAGACCTGCTGCAAGGTCACCCTTTTCGTTTCCGGGGTTTGTGGTGTTTGCAATTTCTTCCTTTGCCCAGTTTAATCCTTCGCGACCTCTGTAGATGATACCTGTACGATCGCAAAGAAGAATGTTCTTAAATCCGTAGTTTAAAAGAAGCTTTGTTATGGCGATTCCGGCAGCTCCGGCACCGTTAACGACTATCTTGCAGGCTTCCTTTTCTTTACCTACTATTTTTAAGGCGTTTATGATACCTGCGAGAACTACAATGGCAGTTCCGTGCTGGTCATCATGAAAAACAGGAATATCAAGAATCTCTTTAAGCCTTGTTTCTATCTCGAAACATCTGGGAGCGGAGATATCCTCCAAGTTGATGCCGCCGAATCCGGGAGCAAGATAGGTTACAGCTTTGATTATTTCCTCAGTGTCCTGAGTATCGAGACAAATGGGAACCGCATTTACTCCGCCAAATTCTTTGAAAAGAACAGCCTTGCCTTCCATAACGGGCATAGCGGCATAAGGTCCGATGTTTCCGAGACCCAAAACTGCGCTTCCGTCAGAAACAACAGCGATAGTGTTTGATTTGATGGTGTACTTGTACGCAGCTTCTTTGTCTTTGGCAATGACTTTACAAGGTTCGGCAACACCGGGAGTGTATGCCAGTGCCAGATCCTCTCTTGATTTAACTTTGGACTTGGCAACTGTCTCCAGTTTACCTTTCCATTCTTCGTGTAACTTTAAAGCCAATTCTGAATTATCCATGTTAGACCGCCTTCATCTGTATTTTTTCTGTGATAAATTATAAATTATTTCTTAAATATAAAAAAGATGTAGATTATTATTTTTTTTTATATTATAATAACGACTGTACAACTTCAAGAAAGAAATATCTTTATTAGAGTTTATCGTTAATTCACTTCGGGATTCACCGAGTTGTTCCATTTTGGTTTATTTATATAGGAGGATAAAATGGGAATGAAAGAAAAATATGAGTCTTTGTCAGTGGCAGTTTTAAAGGATCTTTGTCATGCCAGGGGAATCGCTGTCTCTTCATCCATGAAGAAAGCTGATTTGGTAGAGGCTATGCTTAGACAGGATGAGATTGACAAAGAAGAGGATCTGAAGAGCCACGAGGCTACAGAGGATGAAAAGGAAGCTGCAAAGCAGTTCCAGGGCAAACCCGCTGAGCCCAAAACTGTAGTGGTAACAAACAAAAAGAAAGCCCCCGCAGCAACGGAGGAGGCAGAGAAGGATGAGGCCGGAATAAATGAGTACTCACCAGAACTTGACAGCGGAATTGAAGCAAACGGTATTTTGGAGGTTATGCCTGACGGATACGGCTTCATAAGAAGCGAGAATTATATGCCCGGTAATGAAGACGTTTATGTTGCTCCCGGACAGATAAGAAAGTGCAGACTCAGAACCGGTGATATCGTTGTGGGTAATACCAAGGTCAGAAGTTCCAATGAGAAGTTCTCGGCACTTTTATATATTAAGAGCGTCAATGGCTATCCTTTGGAAAAGGTAATGTCACGTCCAAACTTTGAGGATCTTACACCTACGTTCCCTGATAAGAGAATTAAGCTTGAAAGACCCGGCTGCGATATTTCCATGAGAATTATGGATTTGTTCAGCCCCATCGGTAAGGGACAGAGAGGAATGATCGTTTCTCCCCCGAAGGCAGGTAAGACAACCATACTTAAAGAGGTTGCCAAATCTCTTAAGGCCAGTGACCCCAACATTCATCTTATTATTCTTCTTATAGATGAGCGTCCTGAGGAGGTTACCGATATTAAGGAAGCCATAACCGGCTCAAATGTGGAAGTTATTTATTCTACATTCGATGAACTTCCCGAGCATCACAAGAGAGTTTCCGAGATGGTAATGGAGAGAAGTAAGAGACTTGTTGAGCACGGCAGGGACGTTGTTGTTCTTATTGACAGTATCACAAGACTTACAAGAGCCTACAACCTGGTGGTTCCACCCAGCGGACGTACTCTTTCAGGTGGTCTTGATCCTTTGGCTCTTCATATGCCTAAGAAATTCTACGGTGCAGCCCGTAACACAAGAGAAGCAGGAAGCCTTACAATCCTTGCAACTGCTCTTGTAGAGACAGGAAGCCGTATGGATGATGTTGTATATGAGGAGTTTAAGGGAACAGGTAACATGGAACTGGTTCTCGACAGAAAACTTTCTGAGAAGAGAATCTTCCCTGCCATCGATATTCCCAAATCAAGTACCAGAAGAGAAGACCTTCTCCTTTCTCCTGAAGAACAGCAGGCGATGAACAAGCTTCGTAACGCCTTCTGCGGCAATAAGCCTGACGAGTCCGTTAATCAGGTTATCAGACTGATTAAGGATACAAGAAACAATCAGGAGTTTATAATGAGGGTTTCCAAGACTCACTTCGACTATTAAAAAAGTACTTGCACAAGTTTTTCTTTCATGCTACAATACTCATGCTGTTTGTGTGAGCATACAGTAGCGGATGAGAACATAACTAATAATTTTCTATATATGGCGAGGTGAAAACATGAAAGAAGGAATTCATCCTGAGTACTATCAGGCAACAGTTACTTGCAACTGTGGCAATACATTCGTAACAGGTTCTACAAGCAAAGAGATTCACGTAGAGGTTTGTTCTAAGTGCCACTCATTCTATACAGGACAGCAGAAGTCTGCAAGAACTGATGGACGTATTGATAAGTTCAATAAGAAGTACGGTACAGCTACTAAATAGTTTTGTACAAGAATATGAGTTATTAAAGGTTGAGGTTATCTTTCGTAATCTCAACCTTTTTTCTTCAAAAAAAGGTTGTAATAAAGTATAAATAAGGGTGGTTAAAATGAGCAGAAGAAAGAAAAAAGTATTTTCAGGAATTGGCGGCCAGGCAGTGCTTGAAGGCGTCATGATGAAAAATAAAGATAAATATGCCGTTGCAGTAAGAAAACCCGACGGAGAGATTGCTGTAGATGTTGAAGCTTTTACCGGAGTGGGAAACGGAATGACAATTTCGAAGATCCCCTTCTTCAGAGGAATTTTTAACTTTATCAATTCCCTGGTTCTGGGAATGAAGACGCTTTCATATTCAGCTTCTTTCTATGAGGAAGAGGATAAGAAGGAAACCGAAGCCGATAAGGAAATCAACAAAATCAGCAAGGGAAAGGAAGAGGGACTCCTTATGGGATTCACCACCGTGGTTTCCTTAGCTCTTGCGGTGGGATTATTCCTCCTTTTGCCTTTCTATCTTTCCAATTTTATTTCTACATATATAAGAAACGACTCATTGATGGCAATCATTGAGGGCGTTATCCGAATCGTTATATTTGTGGGCTATGTCAGCATTATCAGCTGCATGAAGGATATTAAGAGACTTTACAGATATCACGGAGCCGAGCATAAGTGCATTAACTGCCTTGAGCACGGTCATAACCTTAACGTACACAATGTTAAGAAGAGCTCCAGGCTTCACAAGAGATGCGGCACAAGCTTCATCGTATTCATCCTTGTTATAAGCATAATTCTTTTCTTCTTTATCAAGACTGACAATATGCTTTTGAAGGTTGTTTACAGACTTTTACTTATTCCTGTAATTGCGGGCATTTCTTACGAGATTATCAGACTCGCAGGTAAAACCGACAATATTCTCATGAACATCCTTTCAGCTCCCGGACTTTTGTTCCAGAAGATTACCACCAAGGAGCCTGATGAGGAGATGATTGAGGTTGCAATCAAATCCGTTGAGGCTGTGTTTGACTGGAGAGCTTTCCTTAAGGAGAACTTTGAGGTGGAAGAAGAGCCTGAAGAGACGGCGGATTATGAAGAGCCTTACGAATATGAGGAAAATGTACAGTCAGAGGAACCTTAAATGCGTTACGACGAAGCCATAAAAGCCGGGGCAGAAAGACTTGCTCTTTCGGGAATAGAGGAGGCAAATCTTGACGCAAGACTTCTTTTGGAAAAGGCTTGCGGTACTGATGCTGCGACACTTTATTCGCACCCTGAAAGAGAAGTTTCAGATGAGGAGTATGCGGTTTTTACCAATATGATAGAAAGAAGGGAAGAAAGAATTCCGCTTCAGCATATTACGGGAATCGCTCCTTTTATGGGACTTGATTTTAAGGTAAACAGTAACGTTCTGATTCCCCGTGCAGACACCGAAACTCTGGTTGAAGAAGCCTTGAAAATTCGGATGGATGGGGACAGAATTCTTGATATGTGCACAGGTTCCGGGTGCATTCTGATAAGCGTTCTTAATTACTCGAACAATTGCGAGGGCGTGGGAGCGGACATTTCTCCCAAGGCATTGGAGATTGCCAAAGAGAATGCCGACGCCATACTTAAGGATAAGGAAGACGATACAAAGTATTCCTTTGTGGAAAGTAATCTGTTTGATAAAGTTGAGGGAAAGTTTGATTTAATCCTTTCAAACCCTCCATATATAGCTACGGACATTATTCCGACCCTAATGCCGGAGGTTTCAAAACATGAACCCTTCATTGCCTTAGATGGCAAAAATGATGGCTTGTGGTTTTATGAAAGAATAGTGGAAAGATTAGAGGAGTTTTTAAAGCCCGGCGGCTCAGTGATTTTTGAGATAGGCTACGATCAGGGAGCCAGGGTCAGTGAACTTCTTAAGAACGAAGGATTTGTCGGTGTAGAGATTATTAAGGACTATGCCGGAATGGACAGAGTTGTTAAAGGAACCATGCCGATTTTGAAATGAGGAGATTTCCATGTTTGATAAATTAGATGATTTACTTAGAAGATTTGAAGAGATAATACAGGAACTTGCCGAGCCTGATGTTGTGAACAACAGGGAGAGATTTAAATCTCTTATGAAGGAGCAGAGTGATCTGACTCCCATTGTTGAGGCATATAAAGAATATAAGAAGTGCAATCAGGATATTGAGGACTCACTGGCAATGCTTGATGAAGAGTCTGACGAAGAAATGAGAGATATGATTAAGGAGACTTTAAGTGATGCCAAGAAGAGAGTGGCAGAGCTTGAGGACGAACTTAAGATACTTCTTCTTCCCAAAGACCCTAACGATGATAAGAATGTTATCGTGGAAATCAGAGCGGGTGCAGGCGGAGATGAGTCAGCGCTTTTTGCAGCAGAGATTTATCGTATGTATACTCACTACGCAGAGAGCCAGAGATGGAAGGTTGAACTTGTAAGCTGTGATGAGATCGGAATCGGAGGCATGAAGGAAGTAACATTCATGATCAGCGGTAACGGTGCTTATTCCAAGATGAAGTATGAAAGCGGAGTTCACCGTGTACAGCGTGTACCTGAGACTGAGTCCGGCGGACGAATTCATACATCCACCATTACAGTTGCCGTTATGCCTGAGGCTGAAGACGTTGATGTTGTTATCGACGAGAAAGATATTCGTATCGATGTAATGAGAGCTTCCGGAAACGGTGGTCAGTGTGTCAATACAACCGACTCTGCCGTGAGACTTACCCATTATCCCACCGGAATTGTGGTATACTCACAGACAGAAAAGAGCCAGTTGCAGAACAAGGCCAAGGCTTTCGCTCTCCTTAGAGCAAAGCTTTATGACATTGAGCAGCAGAAGGCTCATGACGCTGAGGCTGAGCTTAGAAGAAGCCAGGTAGGTACCGGTGACAGATCTGAGAAGATCAGAACCTACAACTTCCCTCAGGGAAGAGTTACGGATCACAGAATCAATCTTACCTTATATAAGCTTGATAAGATAATGAACGGGGATATACAGGAAATAATTGATGCATGTATTGCAGCCGACCAGGCAGCTAAGCTTGCAAAGATGAACGAAACAGCATAGGGAGGGGTTAACTATGGCAGCCAGAATACTTATTGTTGAGGATGAGAAGGCAATCGCGGACCTTATTTATATGAGTCTTACCGATGCCGGTTACAAGTGCGAGAAGGTTAATGACGGCTTCGAAGCAGCAGATTTGATTGAGGAGAAGAGATATGATCTGGTTCTCCTTGATATCATGCTTCCCGGATGTGACGGATATGAACTTCTTGACTACCTTAAGGAGTATGAGACTCCTGTAATTTTTGTTACAGCCAAAGCAGACGTAAAGGACAGAGTAAAGGGCCTTAAATTAGGCGCAGATGACTACCTTACAAAGCCTTTTGATATAGTTGAGCTGCTTGCCAGAGTTGAAACTGTTCTCAGGCGTTATAACAAGAATGAGACTAAATTAAGCTTTGCTGATGTAGTGGTTGATACTGAGGCACATACTGTTACACAGAACGGAAACAATATTTCCCTTACCATGAAGGAATATGAGATACTTATTCTTTTCCTTCAGAACAAGAATATCGCTCTTTTCAGAGAGAAGATATTCGAGAAGGTATGGGGCGGTGAGTACACCGGAGACAGCAGAACAGTAGATTTACATGTTCAGAGAATGCGTAAGAAACTGGGATGGGAGAAGAGAATCGTCCCTGTTTATAAAGTAGGATATCGGTTGGAGGACACTGATGAAGTTTAAGTGGAAACTTTTTATTTGGACTATGGCATCGGTTACTTTGGCATATTGCTTAAGCGGAAGTATGATGATTACTTCCGCCTTTCGCGTTACATACGACAAAGAGGTTGAGATTGCCACTGAGGAGCATGAAATCATGCAGAATACCCTTATTATGGTTCTTTCTCATCTTTCCAAGAACGTAACTGACGATGTATGGAGACAGGTAGTTAAGGATCTCGATGATACCAGTGCCAGAAAGAACTTCTATTTCTGCATTCAGAATAAGGAGAAGTCCGATCTGTACCAGAGCTATTCCATGAAGAAGGATGGAATTCTGGCTTACAACAAGGATGAGGGTATAGGTGACACCGGTGTATTCCTTTATACTCAGGATGACAAATACCTTCTCATGACCAGATCCTACATCAATTCCGACAACGGAAAGTATTATCTCAATATTATAAGAGATATTTCTGATATATTTGAAAGCCGTACCAATCAGCTGTCGATTTTCTACAGGATTATGGGCATAATTATGGTTCTGACCGCAGGTGTTTCATATCTTATCGCCTATTACCTTGCAAAGCCTTTGTTTAAGATTTCAAGGGTGGCAGATGAGATATCGGAGGGCAACTTCTCTGTGAGAGCCAATCTTGAAGGCTATGATGAGATTGGTGAGCTTGCTATGGATATAGACAGCATGGCTGATACTTTGGAGAAGAACTTTGAAGAGCTAAACGATGCGGTAAGAAGGCAGGAGGATTTCGTAGGCAACTTTGCTCATGAGTTAAAAACTCCTCTTACCTCAATTATCGGCTACGCTGATACATTAAGATCAAAGAAGCTTGACGAAGAGGAAATCTTTAAGGCTGCAAACTACATCTATACTGAAGGAAAGAGACTTGAAGGCATGTCCTTTAAGCTTCTTGAAATGCAGGTAACCAAGCAGCAGGAGATGGTTCTTAAGGATGTGGATGCCCAGTATCTGGGAGACAACGTCTGCGGAGCACTCACTCCTCTTATGGACAGCACCGGAATGGAGCTTAATGTCGATTTTGAACCGGGAATTATTATAGCTGACACAGATCTTATTAAGTCAGTTATCTTTAACGCTGCGGATAACGCCCGCAAAGCCAACGAATCTGCCGGACGAAAGAAGGTAGATATTCTTGGAAAACTCGAAAATGATAAATATATTATTTCCATTATAGATGAGGGTACCGGTATTCCTGAAGAGGAACTCGGTAAAATCACAGAAGCTTTCTACATGGTAGATAAGTCCAGAGCGAGAAAGCAGGGTGGTGCCGGACTTGGACTTGCACTTTGCAAGCAGATTATGGAGCAGCTTGGAGGCACCATAGAATTTGAAAGTAAAGTCGGAGAGGGTACAAAGATTATTCTTACTCTTAAAGGCAAGGAAATAACCGAAGAAGAGGAGGAAAGCGAAGATGAATAAAACGCAGACGGCAATCGTTGGTTTGGCAGTAGTTGAACTCCTTTTGGTATGCTTCTTCATTCCACAGCTTTTCTTCAGAGTACAGGACTCGGAACTTGCCAAGGAAGTTGAAAAGGTTTCTGTGGAACCTGCAAATCTTGCTTCATTTAACAGCACGATTTATACAAACTCATCACCTTTAACTCTTGATGAGAAAATTGATTTTGCCAACAGCTACGACGGAACCATAACATCCATCTTCCTTGAGAAGGGTGAAAAATATTCCGCAAACCAGATCTGCTCAATAGCAGCGGGAGAAATCGATGACATATGTTCATATTATGAGGACGATCCGCTTTTTACAAGAATTAAGGAAATGGAGATTACAACTCCCCTTAGGGATTACGGCGTGGAACTGGGACTTAAGGCTGCCGATGACGAGACAGGATACGCAGATGTTGATACTGTAGATGAGATAGATGTTGATTTGGGCCCTTCTTATATTTCAGGCCCTTATGAGATCCGACTGGAGCCTCTTATGTATATCAACTCCTCGGAACCGGAGCAGGCCTTCATTGCCTGGACAATTGACTTTTATTATTCCGAAGACGGAACTTCAATATTCATATATTTTGATGATGATACCGGAAAGATTATTTCCGTTACGGGAAGTCTTGCAAATTACAATGACAAAGAGATGTACTCCCTTTATCAGGACACCAAGACCATATCCGGACTGGTTAGAAGTTACTATGAGGCAGTAGAATCCAACAGTAGCCAAAATGAGTAAAATATGGGTTGCCTGAGGGTAACAAAACTGATATAATTCAATATTGTTAAATATATAACAGTTAATTAATTTCTATATAGCGAGGTACATATATGAGCAAAAAAACCAAAGTACTTATGATTCTCGATGGTTTCGGAATCAATGAGAAGACCGAAGGCAACGCTGTTGCACAGGCTAAGACTCCCGTCATCGACAATCTTATGAAAACTTATCCCTGGGTAAAGGGAAATGCCAGCGGAATGGCAGTAGGACTTCCTGAGGGCCAGATGGGTAACTCAGAGGTAGGTCACCTTAACATGGGCGCAGGAAGAATTGTTTACCAGGAGCTTACCAGAATCACCAAAGAGATCCAGGATGGCGTTTTCTTCGAAAACGAAGCCCTTCTTGATGCTGTAAACAACTGTAAGAAGAACAATTCATCACTTCACATGTACGGACTTCTTTCAGACGGTGGTGTGCACAGCCACAACACACATCTTTATGCATTACTTGAGCTTGCCAAGAGACACGGCCTTGACAAGGTGTTTGTTCACTGCTTCCTTGACGGAAGAGACACACCTCCCACAGGCGGCAAGGGCTATGCTGAGGAACTTGAAGCAGAAATGAAGAAGATCGGCGTCGGTAAAATCGCTACAGTCAGCGGACGTTACTACGCTATGGACAGAGATAACAACTACAACAGAGTAGAGCTTGCTTACAATGCTCTTACAAAGGGAGAGGGCGTTACAGCTCCCGATGCAATCACTGCAATTCAGCAGTCTTATGATAAGGATGAGACTGATGAGTTTGTTAAGCCCACTGTTGTAATGGAGAACGGAAAGCCTGTTGCTACCATTAAGGATGGAGATTCCATTATCTTCTTCAACTTCAGACCTGACAGAGCCCGCGAGATTACTCACTGCTTCTGTGATGACGAGTTTGATAAGTTTGAAAGAGGAGCAAGAATCAAGACTACATATGTCTGCTTCTCAGATTATGATCCCCTTATTTTAAATAAGAAAGTGGCTTTCAAGAAGATTTCAGTTACAAATACATTCGGCGAGTGGCTTGCTGCCAAGGGAATGAAGCAGGCTCGTATTGCTGAGACAGAGAAGTATGCTCACGTTACGTTCTTCTTCAACGGCGGTGTTGAGAAGCCCAATGAGGGAGAGGACAGAATCCTTGTTAATTCACCCAAGGTTGCAACATATGATCTTAAGCCTGAGATGAGTGCTTACGAAGTTTGCGACAAGCTCACAGAGGCAATTCGTTCCGGCAAGTACGACGTTATCATAATTAACTTTGCTAACCCTGATATGGTTGGTCATACGGGTGTGCTTGAGGCAGCTATCAAGGCTGTTGAGGCTGTTGATGAGTGCGTTGGAAAGGCAGTTGAAGCTGTAAAGGAAGTGGATGGAACAATGTTCATCTGCGCAGATCACGGTAACGCTGAACAGCTTATTGATTACGAGACAGGTGAGCCCTTCACAGCTCATACCACAAATCCTGTACCCTTTATCCTTGTTAACTACAAGGAAGGCTACGGCTTAAGAGAGAACGGATGTCTCGCAGATATCATTCCTACCATTATAGAGATAATGGGTGAGGAGCAGCCTGCAGAGATGACAGGAAAGTCTTTACTTATTAAGAAATAATCTTCGGATTTTTCCAAAAGCGTCGGATTTTTGGTCCGACGCTTTTTTAGTGAAATTCTTGACAATCATGCTTCGATACAGTATAATAACAAACTGTTAAAGTTATATACTTTTCTAAGGAGGAAAAATATGAAAAAGGCATTTTTATCAGTGCTTCTTTGTGTTGCTATGTGCGCTACATTACTTGTAGGCTGTGGTAATAAAGAGGCAGCTGCTACCACAACTACTGATGGCAGCGAAACAACTGAGACTACCGAAGCTGCAGCCGAGACAGTAACTGCTCCCGGAACCTATGACACTCTTGTAGTCGGTACTCAGGTATTTGATGGTGTATTCGATCCTTTATTCTCATCATCAGCTTATGATTCACAGGTTAACGACATGATTTTCACAAGCGTATGTGTGCTTGATCCTGACGGAAAGCTTGTAGACAACGCAGGTCATGTTGAAGTAGAAGAGAAGGACGGCAAGTATGTTTATACCGTTACTCTTCAGGATGGACTTAAGTTCTCTGACGGAGAGCCTGTAACCATCGACGATTTACTTTTCACTTACTATGTATTTGCAGATCCTACATACGATGGATCTTCAACATTTGGTACTCTTGATATCGAGGGTATGGCTGACTACGTTGATTCAGCAGCTCCCCTTTGGAAGTGCATGATGAACGCAGGCGCTGAGAACACAGATTTCTCTAAGTGGGATGAAGCTACTCAGAAGAAGTTCTTCGAGGAAGACCTTCCTACAGCAGGTGCAGCATTCGCACAGGAAATCGTTGATTACTGCGTAGATGCAGGTTATGCAGCTGACGCTAACGATGTTTCAACAGCAGCAGGCGCTTGGGGCTTTGAAGTTGCTGAAGGCGGCACAGCAGAAGATTTCTTCAACGCTATGGTTGAAGCTTACGGCGGAGACCTTTTAAACCTCTCCAACACAGAGTCTGCAGGTTCATCACTCTTTGATTTACTTGATGCTTCTTATGCAGAGGCTATTGAGCTTTCTGATGTAAATGAGATTACAGGTATTAAGAAGGTTGATGACCTTACATGTACCGTTACATTTAACTCACCTAACATTTCAGGTGACAAGCTCGTTGCTTGGCAGCCTCTTGTTCCTAAGCACTACTATGGTAAGGACTTTAAGAAGGGTGATTTAACAGCTGTTAAGGCTCTTAACAATGCTCCTCTTGGCTCAGGTCCTTACACATTTGTAAGCTATGAGAACAACATCGTTACTCTTGCAGCTAACCCTAACTACTTCAAGGGTGCACCTCAGATTCCCAACCTTAAGTTCCAGGCAGTTGATGAGAACACTAAGGTTGACCTTATCTTAAACGGTGATATCGATATCACTGATCCTTCAGCTTCACTTGAAGTTGTGGCTCAGATGGAAGATAATAAGGACAAGGCTTCTTACTCACTTGTTGATAACCCGGGTTATGGTTACATCGGTATCAATGCTGAGAACGTTCCTGACATTAACGTACGTAAGGGCTTAATGTGCTTAATGAACAGAGAGCCTGCTGTTAAGTCTTACTATGGTGACCTTGCAGAGGTTATTGAGCGTCCTATGACACCTACCGTTGCAGAGTATCCTCGTGATGCAAAGCCTTTCTACTCATATGATCCTGCTAAGGCTCTTGAGTACTTCAAGGAAGCTGGTTACGAGCAGAAAGACGGTAAGCTTGTTAAGGATGGCAAGCAGTTAGTAATCAAGGTTGGTATCGGTGATGCTTCATCTCACCCTTCAACACCTATCCTTACTCAGATGGCTAATGATATGGCTGACATGGGTGCAGAACTCGTTGTTAACGATCTTCAGTTCTCAGTTCTTACAGACATGGTTCAGGGCGGCGAGCTCGACATGTGGGTAATGGCTTGGGGTAATGCTACAGACTGTGACAACACTCAGATGTTCGGCAGCAAGGGTGGTTCTAACTACCAGCACTACTACAGCGACGAAATCGATGCTCTTCAGGCTAAGATTCTTCAGACTGTAGATTTCGATGAGAGAGCAGCTTTAGTTGCAGAAGAACTTGACCTTATCATGGATGCAGCTATCTACATGCCTGTATACCAGAGAAAGAACATGGAGATCTACAACGCTACAACTCTCAACATCGATACACTCCCTGAGAGAACAACAACATACTATAACTACGCATCTCAGATTGAGAAGTTACAGATGAACTAAAATCAGTATATTAATTCTGATATATTTCAGTGGGAGATGCCTTGGGAAACCAAGGCATTTTCCGCTGATATTTTGTGTTATAGGGGAAATTAATAATTATATAAATCCCTGAAATGTTATACAAAACAGGAATATCGGATTAGAAATGGGGCTTTTATGAGACAGTATATTATTAAGCGAGTAGTTGTAAGCTTTATAGTGCTTTTCCTTGTATCTATTTTGCTATACAGTATCGCGAGATCTGTTCCCGGTGATTATGTAGCCAATGTTACCGGAGGAAATCCTAATATTACTCCGGAAATGCAGGAGAGAATGAGAGAGCTTTACGGCTTGGACAAGGGCATTTTAGAAGGATACATTTCCTGGCTTAAGGATGCTTTACATGGTGACCTTGGAACATCCTTTAAGTACCAAAAACCTGTTGTCGAAGTTATAAAGAATTATATGGCGCCTACGTTTGCATTGGCGTTTATCTCCATGGTTTTAGAGATTGCGCTTGCTATACCTCTTGGTATTATTGCTGCAAGAAAGCAGTATTCAATGACAGACTATACAATTGTTGCCATTGCAATTATGGGTATTTCACTTCCTTCATTCTTCTTTGCTTCCGTGCTCAGAAGATGGTTGTCCATAGGACTTGGCATTTTACCAATTTCAGGTATGGTTACAGCCAGAGCCAATTACCAGGGATTTGATTTATTCATAGACTATGCTAAACACTTTACTTTGCCTATTATCGTATTTGTAATTACAGGTATCGGAGGACTTCTTCGTTATGTAAGAACAAATATGTTGGAAGTATTGAGCGCGGATTATGTTCGTACCGCCAGAGCCAAGGGCTTGCCTGAAAGAAAAGTTATTGGTAAACATGCTTTCAGAAACACACTTATTCCTATCGTTACAATTGTAGGTGGCATGATTCCCAGTCTTTTTTCGGGTGCAGTTATTACAGAGGGTATCTTCTCTTTGGAAGGCCTTGGAAGCATAGCGCTTAAAGCCGTATATAACGGTGATATCCCTTACCTTATGGGATTTAATATGTTTATTGCAGTGTTGACTTTGATCGGAACTCTTGTTTCGGATATTCTTTATGCGGTCGTTGACCCCCGTGTAAGATATTAGGAGGTGCAATATGGAAGACAATAAAGAATTATTGAAAAAGAACCTGCAAGAACAGGATGAATTTGAAAAGAATCAGGTTATAATGACCCCCGGTCAGCTTGTTGCGAAGAGATTCTTCAGAAATAAACTGGCATGTATCGGTGTAGCCATTATTGCCGTCATGGCTCTTTTCTGTATTATTGGACCTTTCCTTACTCCTTACGGTGAGTATGAGATATTCTATAAAGATATGGCTACGGGTGAAGAGCATCGCATGCAGGAAGAACTTGACATGTCCCAGATGGGAATCAATGTTAAGGCTCCCATATCTGAAGCTCATTGGCTTGGAACCGACACTGACGGAAGAGATGTATTTACACGTCTTATGTACGGCGGACGTATTTCCCTTACAGTAGGCTTCGTAGTAGTTATTATTGAGCTTATTTTAGGTATTTTTCTTGGCGGATTGGCAGGATATTACGGAGGCGTCGTCGACATGGTCATCATGCGATTGGTTGAAGTTTTCTATTCGTTGCCGTTTATACCTATTATGTTGATTCTGTCATCACTCTTCGTAGGATACAACATCTCTCCCCAGTACAAGATTTATTTCATCATGATTGTCATGGGTATTCTTGACTGGGCAGGCGTAGCAAGAAACGTAAGAGCACAGATTCTTTCATTAAGAGAAATGGAATATATGCAGGCTGCAGAATCTACAGGAATCAAAACTACCCGTAAGATTTTCAAGCACCTTGTTCCCAATACAATGCCTATTATTATCCTTATTGCAACCATGGATGTAGGATCGGTTATTCTTTATGAATCGGTTCTTTCATATTTGGGTGTAGGTATTGCATGGCCTTATGCTTCATGGGGTAATATGGCAAATACAGTTGCGGATTCAATTATTCTGAAGAACTATCCAAATATTTGGGCACCTCCCGGAATTCTTATCCTTTTAACTGTTCTTGCTTTCAACTTTATCGGTGACGGTATGCGTGACGCATTCGATCCCAGGATGAAAAGGTAGGTGACGCGCATGACTGCTAAAGAACAAAAACAGCGTTTAAAAGAAATTAAGAAGTTTAACGCCAAGAAATATAGAGAATACAACAAGAATCAGAAAAGAAGAAGAGCTCCCGAATCAGAATATGTAACTAAGATGAAGGACAATGACAACATCATTGAGTTCGACAATCTTAAAACATATTTCTATACTGATACAGGAACTGTTAAGGCTGTTGACGGTGTAACCTTCGATATAAAAAAAGGTAAAACCATCGGCGTTGTAGGAGAGTCCGGATGCGGTAAGTCAGTTACATCCCTTTCTGTTATGGGCCTTTTACAGGGACCTACAGGTCAGGTTTCAGGCGGATCCATAAGATTTAACCAGGTATCAAAGAACAGAGCGGTTGATCTTACAAAACTTCCCATAAAGGAATATGAGAAGATTCGTGGTAATGAAATCTCCATGATTTTCCAGGAGCCCATGACCACTCTTAACCCTGTATTCACCATTGGCGATCAGTTGATGGAGTGTATTGCTCTTCATAATCCCGACATGAAGAAGAAGGATATTGAAGCAAGAGCTTTAGAGACACTTGAGATGGTGGGAATCAAGAGAGAGGGAATGCTCAATCTTTATCCTCACGAGCTTTCCGGTGGTATGAGACAGCGTGTGGTTATTGCCATGGCTCTTTCATGTAATCCCCAGCTTATCATTGCAGATGAGCCCACCACAGCCCTTGATGTTACAATTCAGGCTCAGATTCTTGACCTTCTTCGAGAATTAAAGGATAAAATCAACGCATCCATTATGCTTATAACCCATGACCTTGGTGTTGTTGCAGAGATGGCTGATTACGTTGTTGTTATGTACGCCGGTCGTGTTGTAGAGCAGGGTACAGCAGATGATATTTTCCATCATCCTTCACATCCCTATACAATTGGCCTTATGAAGTCAAAGCCCATGCTTGGCGAGCAGGTCGAAAGACTTTACTCCATCCCCGGCAATGTACCCAACCCTATTAACCTGCCTGAGCACTGTTATTTCAAGAACAGATGCGAAATGTGTGTTGATAAATGTGAGGGTGCATACCCTGAATTGATCTCCCTCAGTGAGACACATAAGGTAAGCTGTTACCTTCGTGAAAAAGAAGTAAAGGGGGAAAACTAAAATGAGTGATGTAAATTATGTAGTTGACGCCAAGGGCGTTAAAAAGTATTTCCCCATAAAATCCGGTCTTCTTCAGAAGACCATAGGACATGTCAGAGCCGTTGACGGTGTTGATATCAGAATTAAAGAGGGTGAGACCTTCGGACTCGTTGGTGAGTCAGGATGTGGTAAATCTACACTTGGACGTACCCTTTTAAGACTGATCGAGCCTACGGAAGGTCAGATATCCATTAACGGAATGGACATGACAAAGCTTAAAAGAGAAGATTTAAGAAAAGCTCGTCCTTCCATGCAGATGATATTCCAGGATCCATTCTCATCATTGGATCCCAGAATGCCTGTAGGCGAGATTATCGGTGAGGCGGTAAGAGAGCACGGAATTGTTCCTGCAAGCGAGTATCGTGATTACGTCCTTAAGATTATGGAGGACTGCGGACTTCGTCCTTACTACATCGACAGATATCCCCACGAGTTCTCCGGAGGGCAGAGACAGAGAATCTGTATTGCAAGAGCTTTGGCTCTTAATCCTAAATTTATCGTTTGTGACGAGCCTGTTTCAGCGCTTGATGTTTCAATTCAGGCTCAGATTATCAACCTGATGGAAGAACTGCAGGAGAAGAGAAATCTTACATATCTGTTTATTTCTCATGACCTTTCTGTAGTTCAGCATATATCCGATACAATCGGTGTTATGTATCTTGGTTCAATGGTTGAGAACGGTTCTACAGAAGATATTTTTGCGAATCCTTTACATCCTTATACAAAAGCTTTGTTCTCTGCAGTTCCCATTGCAGATCCCGATGTAAAGATGAACAGAATTCTTCTTGAGGGAGACATTCCTTCACCTGCAAACCCGCCCAGCGGCTGTAAGTTCCATACAAGATGTGCACAGTGTATGGAAATCTGTAAGAACAAAGTCCCTGAGGTTAAGGATATGGGCAACGGACATACAGTTGCATGTCATCTGTACAATAATTAATTGTTGCAATACCTTTGTATTTATGCTAAACTGTCTTTTGTGTGACGCATTAGGAGGTTTATCCAATGGAAGTTTTAAGATTAATATTGACAATAGTTTTCATAATTGTTTGTCTTGCTTTAATAGTTTTGGTTTTAATGCAGGAAGGAAAGTCAGCAGGCTTAGGAGCTATCAGCGGTGCTGCAGAGACATACTGGGGTAAGAACAAGGGCCGTTCCATGGAAGGCGCACTTGTTAAGATTACCAAGGTTCTGGCAGTTTTGTTTATGGTTCTTGCTGCAGTACTTAACATTTCAAGATTTTAATTGATTGCATTTATTTGACCACTCTTCAAGCAAGAGTGGTCATTTTTTTGCTATAATTCAGGTATGGGTAAGAAGAAAGAAACTAAAGAGAAAAAGAATAAGAATAAAAAAGTCAGCAAAGAGCAGGAACTTCTTAATTCCTTTGTGGGAACTTTCTGTGGTACCGAGGGTGGCTTTGGCTTTGTTACCGTTGAAGGATTTGAACAGGACTTCCACATCAGTGAATCCAGGGTTAACGGAGCCATTCATAAGGACACGGTTGAAATCAGGTATCTCAGAAGCAAGAAGGGCGGCAGACCCGAAGCTGAAGTTGTAAGAGTTATTGAACGAGGGATTAAGCAGGTCGTTGGCACTTTCGAGAAGTCCAAGAACTATGGATTTGTCAGCTGCGATGACAAGAAGATTCCCTTTGACGTATTTATTGCAAAGGAGAATTCCAAGGGCGCGGAAGACGGTTCCAAGGTCGTTGCAACCATAATTAATTATGGCGACGGAAATAAAAGCAATCCGGAGGGCGCTATTACCGAGGTCCTTGGTCATATTGATGAACCCGGCGTTGATATTCTTGCCATTGCAAAGGGCCTTGATATTCCCACAGAGTTTCCGGGTAAGGTTCTTAAGCAGGCTGAGAAGGTGGCAAGTGAAGTAAGTTTGGCCGATATGGATGGGAGATCTGATTTAAGGAAGATTACCATGGTTACCATAGACGGCGAAGATACCAAGGATTTTGATGACGCGGTAAGCCTTGAAAAGTTAAGACACGGCCATGTAAGACTGGGGGTACACATTGCGGATGTGGCCAACTATGTTCAGGAAAGGTCTGCCCTTGATAAGGAAGCTTTAAAGAGGGGCACCAGTGTTTATCTTTTGGACAGGGTTATTCCCATGCTTCCCTTTGCCTTATCAAACGGAATGTGTTCCCTTAATGCAGGGGAAGACAGACTTGCCTTAACCTGCTTTATGGAAATTGATAAGGAAGGAAATATTGTTTCTCACAGTATTGAAGAGAGCGTTATTAACATAAACAGGCGCCTTACCTATAATCAGGTTCAGAAGTTATTTGACAAGGATAAGGCCACGGTCAGAGATTTAAGACATTTGAAAAAAATGCTGTTTCTCATGAAGGACACGGCGGAATTACTTAGAGCCAAGAGAGGACAGGAAGGCTCTGTAGACTTTGATTTACCGGAAAGTAAGATTAAGCTTAATGCAGCCGGGATTCCTGTTTCCATTGAACCTTACATAAGAAATGATGCCACGAGACTTATTGAGGATTTCATGCTGGCAGCCAACACAACTGTGGCGGAACACTTTTACTGGCAGGAGGTCCCCTTCCTTTACAGGGTTCACGGGGCGCCGGAACCTGAGAAGATGGAGAAACTGGCCACCTTTATAAGAAACTTTGGCTATTTCCTTAAAAAGTCAGGCAGGAATAGTGATACAATAGGGAAGAGTATTCATCCCAAGGAAATACAGAAGCTTCTTAAGTCTGTGGAGGGAACCCCGGAGGAGACGCTTATCAGCAAACTCACATTAAGAAGCATGCAAAGAGCAAAGTATTCCGATTCCTGCGACGGACATTTCGGACTTGCTTTTAAGTATTACACACATTTCACGTCTCCTATAAGAAGATATCCCGATCTTCAGATTCACCGTATAATTAAGGATTCCTTGAGGGGAAGGCTGAATTCTGAGAAGATGGACCATTACAGAGACATTCTCCCCGGCGTTGCCAAGCTTTGTTCGGACTATGAAAGAAGAGCAGATGAGGCAGAACGTGAAGCTGAGAAGCTTAAGAAGGTTGAATATATGGAGGGCTTTATTGGCCAGACATTTGACGGAGTCATAAGCGGTATCACAAAATGGGGAATATATGTGGAACTCCCTAATTCTGTAGAAGGACTGATTCATATTTCAAAGCTTGTGGGAGATTATTTCTATTACAATGAGCAGACCTATGAAATGATAGGTGAAAGCACAGGCAAGAAATACAGACTGGGAGAGGAAATCAGCGTAAAGCTTTTGGACGTCGATGTTAAACAAAGAACCATAGACTTTGTACCCGTAAGGGAAGGTGAAGAAGTCGACTGGGAAAGGTATTTGGACAGATAGATGAAAGAACAGGGAATGAAACTTGTTGCAAACAACAAGAAGGCCTATCATGATTATTTTATTGAAGAGAAATATGAGTGTGGCATTGAACTTCACGGCACGGAGGTGAAGAGCCTTCGCCTGGGGAAGTGCTCGGTGAAGGAATCTTTCATACGAATTGAAAAAGGTGAGGTATGGGTATATGGCATGCATATCAGCCCCTATGAGCAGGGAAATATTTTCAACGTGGATGCCATGAGACCCAAGAAGCTTCTTATGCACAAGTATGAGATAAACAAACTTGCAGCTAAGGTTGCCGAACAGGGTGTAACCTTAATCCCCCTTCAGGTATACTTTAAAGACGGAAGAGCCAAAGTTGAAATAGGCCTGGCCAAAGGTAAGAAACTCTACGATAAGAGAGCTGATATCGCCAAGAAAGACCAGTTAAGGGAGGCACAGAAAGAATTTAAAATCAGAAATCTCGGATAATTAGCTTTGTTGACTCACATCTTCTTGTGATATATAATTTTGTTATAACTAAATATGGGGTAGTCATGGTTTCGACAGGGATCTTGCAGCTGGAGAAGCTATCCGCAGGCGATGCGTCAAATCGCAAACCTAAACTAAACGCTGATAATAAATTAGCATTAGCTGCCTAAGCAGCTTTGTCCGCCTTAGTGCACCTACACATTAAGAATCGGGCATCGACTTTGTAGGAAACGACGTATGTTAAGCTTTGCGCATACGGGCGTATTATGAAGCTACCGAGAGTATGAGGGTGTTTGTTTCCTCATGCTTAAGGGAATGGGGCTTGCCCAAGATAACAAACTATGATAGTAGAAGGACAGGGAATGGGTTTTTGGACACGGGTTCGACTCCCGTCTACTCCACTAATAATGATTGGGGAAGGTTTTTGGCTATGGCAGATGTATTGAATTTCAAATGCCCTTGTTGTGGGGCCAATTTACCGTTTAACGGTAAAGCCGGGGAACTGGTTTGTGAGCACTGTGAAGCTCATTTTACGATGGAACAGGCCAAGGCAGCCGAGGAGGCTGAGCTTGCCCATTCAAGTGAATCTAACATGGTATGGAGCACTGCTGATCAGCAGGTGATTAATGATGAGAACGGTAAGGTGAAGGGCTATAAATGCCCCAACTGCGGCGCCGAAATGGCTGCAGATGAGAACACTGCCGCTACGGAATGCCCTTATTGCGGTAATCCGGCTGTCATCCCTCAGTCCTTTGAGGGATTCTATCGCCCTGATTTGGTGGTGCCTTTTTCTATTGATAAAAGACAGGCGATAGACTCGCTTCTTTCATTTACCAAGGGCAAGAAACTCTTACCCAAATCATTTACTGACAGAAACAGACTGGAAGAGATTACAGGTCTTTACGTTCCCTTCTGGCTTTTTTCCTGCCATGCAAACGGCTTTGTTACCTATGATGCGGTTAAGGAGGAGAGAAGTGAAGATGCCAACTACCGTTATGTTAAGAAAGATCATTATACGGTAGTTCGAAAGGGTGAAATGGATTTCGAGAGGATTCCTGTTGATGCTGCCACGAGAATGGATGACAACACAATGGATTCCTTAGAACCTTACGATTTTACCAAAGCGGTAAAATATGATGCTGCATATTTCAGCGGATATCTGGCTGACAAATATGATGTTGACCAGAAGGATGCTGTACCCAGAGCCAATGAGAGAGTGAAGAACACCTTTAAGACCAAGATGCGCGAGGCTGTGAAGGACTATAAAGAAGTTATCGAGAAGGCTGAGAGCATTCAGCTTTCAAACACAAAGGCAGAGTATGCCATGCTTCCTGTTTGGCTTATGTCCACAAGCTACGAGGGAAAGGTTTATTCCTTTGGAATAAACGGTCAGTCCGGAAAGATGGTTGGAAGTCTTCCCGTGGATAAGGGAAAGAAATTTAAGTATTTGTGTATCGGAACTTTGATTGCCTTTGCCATCCTTTCTGTGCTTGCGTATTTCCTTGGGGCTTCCAGAGGCTTTACTGCCAAGGGAGAGACAATCGCTTTTGTTTTAGCGCTTATTATCGGCCTTATATATTCTGCAGCTTTAAAAGCTTCAATGAATACTGTTTCAAAGAAATACTCGGCAGGTGAATACCTGTTGGAGAAATCCCTTAAGATGGGCGTACCTGTAGACAGATTTATTTTCACCAAAACGGAAAAGACTGCCAAGACTACAAAACAGTAATGATAGGAATTCTCTATTCGGAAGTAAACTTCATATGTATTGTAATAATGGCAATTATAGCCATAAGCGTATTTTTCTCCGGCGAAAGCAAAGTTGATAAATACGTTTTGGCTTTACTTACCCTTTTTTGCTTTATTATGTTCTCAGCTGACTCGGTTTGGGCACTCGCTGACAATGGAGTCATTCCAAGGACATATAATCTTATTTATACTTCCAATTTCTTATATTTCTTTTTCTCAGGCTTTGTGGGGCTGGGCTGGTATTACATCTCCGAAAGTCTGTATTTTAGCAACAAAGATTTTTTCCATAAGAGATGGAAAAATCTTCTGATCCACATCCCCGCATTTATTATCATAATTCTAACCATTACCAATGTATGGACAGGATCCTTGTTCTATATTGATGAGAATCTTAACTATCACAGGGGCAATCTGCACTTTATTCAGGCTTGCTGCGGATATTTCTATGAGTTTTATGTTGTTGTAAGGGGAATAATCAACTATGCAAAGATTAAGGACAATCTGATTAAGAAGCGTATCAAGAAGGCAATAGTTTTTTTGACGGTTCCTCTGCTTGGAAGCGCATTTCAGGCCTGGCTTGGTTCGATACCGGCTCTTTGCGTGGGCATAACTCTGGCAGAGCTTTTGATGTATACATACATCACCACATATGAAAGAGAAAAATTCATTATTGAAAAGGGTGAAAAAGAAAGAGGCATTATTGAACAGGCCCTTTCAAGCATCCTCTATTCATACAGGGAAATATACTTTATTCAGTTCAGAGAACGCTCCATCAATATGATTTATCCCACCTATGTGTCCGACAGGTTTGAGTACAATTACGAGACCATAAGCAAGGACAGAATAGACAGCATTCCCGAGGACGAAAATAACATAGGTGAGATTACGCAGTTTTTTGACTTAAACAGAGCAAGAATCGAGCTCATGAGTCACGACAGCGTAGAGTGTAAATACAGTGTACGTATCGGAGAAGAAGAAAGAGAGTGGCAGAGCGCCACGTTTATTATTCAGGAGAAGCAGGGAAGCATTCCGGTTTCGGCATTCCTTACCATAAGAAGCATCCAGGATCTTTTGAGTAAGGAGCAGGATGCCAAGAAGAAGCTGGAAGAAGCTTTGGCCATGGCTGAGTCTGCCAATAAGGCCAAGAGTGTATTCCTAAATAATATGTCTCACGATATAAGGACTCCCATGAATGCCATCCTGGGCTTTGCCGATATTGCCAAAAAGGAAATGGATGACAAGGCAAGACTTGAAGAGTGCTTAAGCAAAATCATCCTTTCGGGCAAAGATCTGCTTAACCTTATTAACGATATCCTTGACATGTCCAGTATCGAAAGCGGAAAGGTTAAGTTTAACCATGTAGCTACCTCTGTAAGGGGCCTGGCCGAAAGCATCAGAGATATGTTTGCAAACGAGGCAGAGAAGAAACAGATTAACTTCTTTGTAAACTATGATGAGATTACAAACGATTATGTATACTGTGATGAATTAAGAGCAAAACAGGTAGTAATAAATATTGTAAGTAATGCCTTTAAATATACACCCATGGGAGGAACTGTTTCGCTGACAGTCAGGCAGTATCCCCTTATCAAAGAAGGCTTCGCCAAATATGAACTGGTGGTGCAGGATAATGGTATTGGTATGAGCAAGGAATTCAAAGAGCAGATCTTTGATTCTTTCTCAAGAGAAAGAAGTGCAACCCTTAGCGGTATTCAGGGCACAGGCCTTGGAATGGCAATCGTTAAGAAGATTATTGATATGGTTGACGGCGAAATCGATGTGTGGAGTGAAGTTAACGTCGGAACCAAGATAACCATAAGACTTGTTATTAAGACAGCAGAGAAGGAAGAAGAGTTAAAGACTGACGAACCTGAGGAGAACTATGACTTTACAGGAAAGAAGGTTCTTTTGGTTGAGGACAATGAGCTTAACAGGGAAATTGCCGAAGCTATTCTGAGTGAAGTGGGTATTCAGGTTGAGAGCGTCGTAAACGGTCAGGAAGCTGTGAACCGTATGGCAGATGCCAAGCCCGGAGAGTTTGATCTGGTTCTTATGGACATTCAAATGCCTGTTATGGATGGATATACGGCAACTACAAAGATAAGGGAATTGGAAGATCCTGAGGTTGCATATATTCCCATTGTTGCCATGACGGCTAATGCCTTTGACGAGGACAGGAAGGAAACCATGAATATGGGCATGAATGGCCACATTTCAAAGCCCATCGATATAGACGAAATGCTTTCCACCATGAAGAAATGCATGGGATTGTAGTAAATAATCAAATTATTAGAAAATTGTTTACTTTAAGCATGAATTGATGTATAATATTCCAAAGTGTATAGGTGTATAAGTGTATCAGGGAGGAGACCATGAAAGACAAAGCCAGGATAATGGTTGTAGATGATTCAGTTTATATGCGCGAATTAATTGAAGATATACTGCTGGAAGATGGATACGAGGTTATGCAGGCGGCCGATGGTGCAGAGATGTTGGAAAAAATAGAAAAATTTGCACCCCAGGTTGTTTTTATGGATGTGGTAATGCCCAATCAGAACGGAATTGAAATAACCAGTTCCCTGAAAGCAAAGTATCCTGATTTAAAGATTGTAATATGTTCTGCACATAATAATCTTGCCATCCAGAAGAAAGCGTTGGAAAGCGGAGCGGACATGTTCTTGCCGAAACCATTCGATGCCAACAAAATTGAGAAGATTGTGAAAGGTTTTACAGCAAAGTAGTCATGAGGCGCCGCTTTATAAGCGGCGCTTATTACTTAACAAAAGATATAAGGGAGAGTTATGAATAAAGAATTTCAAGTAGATGCATTTGTTTTTGTCACAAAAGAAGACGCTGAAAGAGCGGCGAAGGAAAAGAAGCAGGTGGCTTATATCAAGTCCCATATGGATATGAGCTCATTTGATAAGGTTAAAGCCTTGTATGAGAAGTCCAATAAGGAGCGTTTATTTAGAACCCCCATCGGGCTTGCATTCATGCAGGACCTTTATAATGCCCTGATTAAGGGCGGAGCAGATCCCGATGAACTGCTTCCGGTGTTTGTGCAGGCCAGCTTTGATCAAAGACTCAGGCCTCAGACTGTTTCGGAGAAGCAAAATGAGATATTTAAACAAAAACAGGAGAAGCTTCGTACAAATCACAAAATATCTCTTATAATGAATGTTGTTCTCCTGGTTGCCGTTATTGTTATGTTTGTGATTACCATTAAGAGTGACAATCCCAACATTTTAAATTATGAGACTGCCATTCAAAACAGATACTCTGCATGGGAACAGGAACTTAATGACAGAGAAAAAGCCATTAAAGAGAAAGAGCTTGAACTTATAAGAAACTGATATAAGAAGGTTGATTTATTTTGAACAATAAAAAGATATTGGTTGTAGATGATGAATCCAGAATGAGAAAACTGGTTAAGGATTTCCTTGTGAAGGACGGTTATACTGTTTTGGAAGCCGGAGACGGTCAGGAGGCATTGGATGTTTTTTATGCCAACAGTGATACCGACCTTATAGTTTTGGATGTGATGATGCCGAAGCTTGACGGCTGGGAAGTCTGCAAAGAAATCAGAAGTAACTCAAAAGTCCCGATTATTATGCTTACAGCAAAGTCAGAAGAGCGGGATGAACTTCTTGGATTTAATCTGGGAGTTGATGAATATATTTCAAAGCCCTTCAGCCCAAAGATACTGGTGGCCAGAATTGCAGCGATTCTTAGAAGAACCTCGGCAGATGGGGGAGATGAGAAAATTGAACTGGGAGGCATCGTTGTAGACAAATCTGCTCATACCGTCACGGTGGATGGTGAGGAAGTGGAATTAAGTTATAAGGAATTTGAACTTTTAACTTTCTTTATGGCCAACAAAGGGATTGCCCTTTCCAGGGAGAAGATTCTTAACAATGTGTGGGACTATGATTATTTCGGCGATGCCAGAACCATTGATACCCACGTTAAAAAGCTTCGAAGCAAGTTGGGAGAGAAGGGAAACCTTATTAGTACCATTTGGGGAATGGGTTATAAATTTGATGCTTGACATTTGGGATATATTTGATAAAATATAATTTGACAAAATTCAAAACATCAACCAGACTAAAGGAGGATTAATATGAGTTTCTATGATTATAGTGTTTTAGCACCCGATGGATCAGAAGTATCAATGAAGGATTTTGAAGGAAAGGTTGTATTGGTTGTTAATACAGCTACCGGTTGTGGATTTACTCCTCATTATAAGGATTTAGAGGAAATGTACGAGAAGTTTCATGACAGAGGATTTGAAATAGTAGATGTTCCCTGTAATCAGTTTGCAGGTCAGACCCCCGGAACAGATGAAGAAATTCATGAATTCTGCAGTCTGAAGTATAATACCAAATTCCCTCAGATGAAGAAATCTGACGTTAACGGTGAAAATGAACTGCCTTTATTCAGATTCCTCAAGGACGAAAAGGGATTTGAAGGTTTCGGAAAGGGCCCTACAGCTCTTGCCATGAGCGCAATGCTTAAGAAGATCGACAAGGATTACAAGAATAATCCTGATATCAAGTGGAACTTTACCAAGTTCGTTGTGGACAGAAAAGGAAATGTGGTTGCCCGTTTTGAGCCCAGCATGAAAATGTCCGAAGTTAGTAAGTGCGTTGAGTCATTATTGTAGTATAATAGGTAACAGAAATTGATTTTTGGAGGAAGAAATGGCAGATACCTACGAACAACTGAGACTTAAAATTCAGCTTTGCTTTCCCTTATACGCATGCTCAAGGAAGATTGTGAACTCCTATACACCCTTCCTTAAGCCTTTGGGATTAACATATACCCAATACATCGTTTTCCTTGTGTTGTGGGAGGAAGGCAGTTCAACAGTAGGTGAACTCGGAAAGAAGCTATTCCTTGATGAAGGCACATTGACACCTCTTCTTAAGAAGATGGCCGATAAAGGTTACGTCAAGAGAACACGTCTTAAAGAGGATGAAAGAGTAACCCAGATTTCACTTACACCTGAAGGAGAAGCTCTCAAGGAAAAGTGCAAGGATATTCCGTACAGGATTGCGGAAACGGTTACATCCCTTGATAAGGAAGACGCCACAGATTTGTATAGAATTCTATATAAAATACTGGAGAATCAGGACGGGGATAAAAAATGAGTGTTAATGAGTTTGCCGGAAACGAGAAAGCAAGAGAAAAAATAATTGTCCAAACAGGTATTATCGGGATAATTGTTAATCTTTTGCTTGCCGGTTTTAAGGCAGTAATAGGATTGATATCAGGGTCCATTGCAATTGTAATGGATGCTGTAAATAATACTTCTGACGCCTTAAGCTCACTCATCTCAATTATCGGAGCAAAGCTTGCATCAAAGGAACCGGACAGAAAGCATCCGTTCGGATACGGCAGAATTGAGTATCTGAGTGCCATGATTATATCGCTGATTGTTCTCTATGCCGGAATTACATCCTTTACGGAATCGGTTAAGAAAATCATTAATCCAACCACACCGGATTATTCTACGGCATCTCTTGTGATAGTTTTTGCAGCTGTGTTTGTAAAGATATTTCTTGGGAAATATGTCAAGGGTAAAGGAGAGCAGGTTAATTCGGACTCTCTTATAAATTCCGGGAAGGATGCACTTCTTGATGCGGTTATTTCCACAGGAACCATTATTGCAGCTTTGATTTTCATCTTCACGGACGTTTCTTTGGAAGCATGGCTTGGTGCCATTATATCCCTCGTAATTATTAAGTCCGGCGCAGATATGATTAAGGAGACCATTTCCGAGATTCTTGGTGAACCCGGCGAAATCTCCCTTATTACAAATATCAAGAAAACAATTGCAGGTTTCCCGGAGGTTTCCGGAGCCTATGATCTGGTGCTTCACAATTACGGCCCGGACACATATAACGGTTCCGTACATATTGAAGTTCCCGACACCTTGTCTGCTGAGAAACTTGATAAGCTTACCAGAGACATAACAAACGAAATATACACAAAGTACAATGTACTGCTTACGGCAGTAGGGGTTTATTCTTTTAACACAGGTGACGAACGAATAATCGCAATCAAGGAAAAGGTTAAGAAAGTCGTCCTTGCTCAGGAACATGTTCTCCAGATGCATGGCTTTTACCTTGATGAGGAAGAGAAATATATGCGTTTCGATGTGGTGGTGAGCTTTGATGCCCCCAGTAGAAATGCAGTTTATGAAGGGATACTTCATGATTTAAAGGAGACTTTTCCCGATTATGATTTTATAGTCGCCATGGATATTGATTTTGGCGGCCTGAATCGAGGCTAGATTTTGAAACATTCAATAAAGAGGCAGTTTGCCGGAATATTTATAGGGTTGATGTTTGGCACAATCTTGTTGTGCTTTATCATCAACTCTTTTTATCTTGAAAAATACTATATATCCAGGAAGATTAAAGCAATCCACGAAGCCTATGATGCCCTAAAGGAAGCGGCAAAGGAGGGGGATTTGGAAACAGACGCTTTTGGCAGAGATTTAAATGCCATCTGCATCAAGTATAATTTAAGCCTCCTGGTTATGGATATGGATTCCAGAATTACCATCTGCGTTGGCGCTGAGAAGGAGTTCATGCAGTCTGTTTTGTACCAGAGCATATTTGAGCAAAGGCATCCTGAAGAAGAGATTGAGATTTACGAGAATGAGGATAAAACTGAGTACTATATTCTCCAGAATGTGCCCGATGCCAGATCGGAACTTAATTATCTTCAGATGTGGGGCATGTTTGATACGGAGCATTTCTTTATGCTTCGAAGCTCTGTGGAGAGTATTAAGGAGAGCGTAAATACCGCCAACAGATTCCTGGCCATAACAGGTCTTTTGACTGCGATTCTCGGAGGACTGATTATTTATTTTGCCACCGGTAAAATTACGGGCCCCATAAGGAATCTTACAGATATCTCCGAAAGGATGACCAATCTGGATTTCACCGCCAAGTATGAAGGAGAGGGTAAAAACGAAATTTCTACTCTCGGAGAAAACATTAATAAGATGTCAGCCACTCTGGAGAGAACCATTACCGAATTAAAGAAGGACATCGAAGAGAAAGAGAAGATCGACGAGATGCGCCGGGAGTTCCTTTCAAATGTCACTCATGAACTGAAAACACCCATAGCATTGATTCAGGGTTATGCCGAAGGTTTAAAGGAAAATGTCAATGAGGATGAGGAAAGCAGGAATACATACTGTGACGTAATTATTGACGAAGCCTCGAAGATGAATGAAATGGTTAAGAAACTTCTTAACCTGAATGAACTGGAGAACGGGGCCGATATTCTTAATCCCGTGGAATTCGATCTTTCTGAACTGATAAGGAACTATCTTGTCAAAACCGATGTGCTTGTGGAACAAAACGGCATAAAGGTAATTAATAACTGTACTGAACCCTGCGTTGTTCTGGCAGATGAGTTCATGACAGAGGAGGTTCTGGCCAACTATTTTACCAATGCAGTAAACCATTCGAAATATGATAAGAAAATAGAAATAAAAGCTGCAAGGCTTATGAACGGAAATGTAAGGATTTCCGTGGTCAACTCCGGGGACCCCATTCCCGAGGATAGCCTGCCCCATATTTGGGAGAAGTTTTATAAGGTTGACAAAGCAAGAACCAGAGAGTATGGTGGCAGTGGCGTTGGGCTATCAATAGTAAAGGCCATAATGGAGGCCATGGATAAGCCCTACGGTGTGATTAATTATGAAAATGCCGTGGAGTTCTACTTTGAACTTCAGTGCATTAACGGTTCGGAAGGAAGATAACAGAATTTGATAGTTAATGAAGACAGAACATTAGAGAAAGTTGTTCTTGCAGGAGTTGATACAGGCGAGGACGAAAACTTTGAGCTCTCCCTTGAAGAGCTGGAGGATCTGGCCAAGGCCTGTGACATGGAAGTCATGGGTGCTGTCACCCAAACGGTTTCGGAAATAAATAAAGCAACATGCATGGGAGCAGGCAAGGTTGAGTTCCTTAAAGAGTTTGCAAGAGATATGGAGGCTGAAACGGTAATTTTTGACAATACCCTAAGCCCCATGCAGATGAAGAATCTGCAGGATGAACTTGGACTTGCTGTTATGGATAGGACCGGATTAATACTTGAAATCTTTAACAGAAGGGCCGGCAGCAACGAGGCAAAGCTCCAGGTTGAAAGTGCAAGACTTAAGTATATGCTCCCTAGACTTGCCGGAATGAGAACGAACCTTGGAAGACAGGGCGGCGGATCCGGATCCAGAAGTAACAAGGGTGCAGGTGAAAAGAAGATAGAGCTGGACAGACGTGCCATTGAACATCGCATTTCTGTTTTGAGAAAAGAATTAAAAGAAGTATCCAAGGATAAAGAGACCCAGAGAAAGAAAAGACAGAATGACAGTATAAGACAGGTGGCTCTCGTTGGTTACACCAATGCAGGTAAATCTACTATATTAAACAGTATGGTAGATTGCTTCGGTGAAGCTAAGGATAAAAAGGTATTTGAGAAGGATATGCTTTTTGCAACACTGGATACATCTGTAAGGAAGATCAGTATTAAAGATAAGGAAGATTTTTTCCTGTCAGATACTGTCGGCTTCATACATAAATTGCCCCATGGGCTGGTTGAAGCCTTTAAATCTACTTTATCGGAAGTATTGCAGGCGGATCTTCTTTTGCATGTTGTGGATTTCTCGGATGAGAACTTTAAGCAGCACATTAATGTTACCAAGGAGACCCTTAACGAAATTGGCGCCGGCGGTATTCCTACCATATATGTATATAATAAATGCGATAAGAAACCTGGCATATATAAAGACAGCGATGATTCCTTATATATAAGTGCCAAAAATAAGGGAGATATCGAAAGACTTACCAATGCCATTTGCGAGAAGCTGTATTCGGATTATGAGGAGTGCGAGTTTAATCTTCCTTATTCCATGGGAAGTGCCCTCAACGTTATGCGAAATAAAGGACGCATAATCGAGTCGGAGTACAGGGATGACTGTATTTTTGTAAAAGCCAATTGTTCCAAAGCATTGAAGAAGAGTTATTCTGACTTTCTTGTGATGAAAGAATCGGTATGATATACTTAATTTGCTATTAATCATTTTTTGAAGGGACATATAAATGAAGAAGAAATCATTTTTACCTGTCAAAATATTGGTTGCAACTCTTGTCTTTGCATTTTCCTTCGCAGGATGTGATCTGGATCCCATGCCTACATTGACTGAAGAGGAAAGGCAGGAGGTCTCTCAGTATGCAGTGGGAATTCTTATGAAGTATGATTCCCACCATAAGAACAGACTCTTAAGCGACAAAGAACTGGAAGCAGAGCTTACAAGATTAAAGGCTCTAGCGGACAATAAGGTTAACGCTGAGGTATATGCAAGACAATCCAAGGCGTTAAAGGAAAAAGAAAAGGAAGAGAAGAAACAGGCTCTTGAGAATACGCCTACGGTTGACAATGCAACCGGAACCGGCACAACTGCTCCTGTGTATGTGGAGGAGTTCCTGGGGCTTGACGGAGTCAATATAAGATATACGGGATATGAAGTTCATCCGGACTCTTATCCTGAAGCGGGAGAGGGATTATACTTCTCAGTGCCTGCGGCAACAGGCAAGGACCTTTTGATCTTAAACTTTGATCTTACCAACGTAAGTGGTGAGACAAAGGACATTGATATGATGGCCACCAATGCAACATTCCTTATTTCTGTTAACGGTGGCAATACCAAATTTGCTGAACAGTCACTGCTTCTTAATGACCTTGGTACATTCAAAGGGACTTTGGCAAGCGGACAATCAGAATCTCTTGTTCTGATAGCACAAATAGATGAAGTTTTATCCTCGGATATTTCTTCTGTAGGGGTTTCTATTCAAAGTGAGTCAAAAATTGCGACAACTCGACTTGATTGACCCAATAATTTGTTATTTTGAACACACAATTTAAACATCTTGATTTGAAAAAGCCCCGATTTTCGGGGCTTTTTTGACACACCCGGCCGGTTTTGAAAATTTTTTCAAAAAAAGTGAAAATTATTGTTGACATTATTATTTGAGGGTGATATAGTAGTCATTGTCGCGAGCGGGACACCGCTTAAGACGCAGTACCTTGACAAATGAACAACAATGCAACCCTGAAACAATTCCTAAAAAATTGTTCAGAGAACAAAAACCTTTAATTAGTAAATTTTCGGTTTAGATAGCCAGACTATTTTGACCGGATTAAACAAACATTTAACATGAGAGTTTGATCCTGGCTCAGGATGAACGCTGGCGGCGTGCTTAACACATGCAAGTCGAACGGAAACTACTCGCTGAAGCGAGCTTGCTCAATTCTTGAGTAGTTTT